>Ga0325402_1002256_pt1 | contig 16802 bp, 3 predicted proteins | sample PopdelMetagenome_22_FD_207212 | JGI IMG/M metagenome (GOLD analysis project Ga0325402, IMG submission 207212) | Populus deltoides microbial communities from Bellville, Georgia, United States - Xylem-PdKOR-R3 | ecosystem: Host-associated > Plants > Phyllosphere > Stem > Wood/Secondary xylem... | reverse complement strand
ATATAAACTGTAGTCATAGTATTTGGAAATATACTCTGATATTTTGATGATTTAATAAAGAGATTCCTATAAGAGATTATATACTATGCTTAGGGTTTTCTCAAGCCCTTTTCAGAGAAAGAATATTCTTTCTTGCAAATTATCAGCAATGCAATAATAATAATTATAAAAGATAAAAATGGTACACATGCAGGAAATTTCGCAAGCGCGTGGTGGTAAATATTGAGCAGCAATCAAATTCTTTAGCCACATGTTAATCGATATTGAGCTGTGTAATGAAAAAAAAATTAAATTTTTTTTAGAAGTAATTATAATGTAATGGATAGACTGTGGACTGCAACATGTGGTTGATATCAAGCTTCTCTTGTGATTTGTCGATATTTGGGATTTTTTTTTCACTTCTATTTTCCACATTTATCTTTATTTTCCGTATCTGAAATGTTTTTTCCATGAAGCAGCTGCGCGCATGGCAAGAAAATGAGAAAATACAAAAGGAAAAGAAGAGAAATTCCTGAAGAGTGTGGTTGGTAGTGCGTTATAAAAATATTTTTAAAAAATTTTGATTTTTTTTGTTTTGAATTAGTATATTTTTTATGTTTTTAAATTATTTTAATATACTGATTTTAAAAATAATTTTTTAAAAATAAAAAAATATTATTGACATATTTTTCTAAATAAAAAACATTTTAAAAAATAATTATAACCATAATCCCAAACATATACAAAGTTTTGGACTTTAGTGCTATCCTATGAAAGTTGAAAATCATATTTTACCAATCACAAGATAGTTCTCAACTTTAGAATTTATACAAAACAACTACACAGTTTTTTTTAATTTTTAAATATTAAAATAATTATTCCACAACTATTCTAAGTAAACTTGAAAAATATGTAAAAGTTAGTCTACTGTTGTCTTGATTGATATATAATAGGATCTTTATGGATATTTTTAAGGAAGAAATTCTCAATTGTAACTAAATTTTTAAAAGTTTTTACAAAGAGATTATATATCTCTTTCTTGTTCTCTAATTTTATCCATCTTTTATATTTATTAAAAATATATTTTATTTCTTTTTTTCTTTCTTTCTTTTATTAAGAATATTTAACTTCATTCTATTCTTGGAACTTCTTCCCTGGATATATTAGAATAGGAACTCGTACCATTTATTTAAATTAATTTCTATTTTCTTGTTACTATCATCTAATTTATTATTATTATATATATATATATCAGAAAAATAAATATTTTTTTATAATTTACTTCTAATAAATTCAAAGAATATACTGTTCACCTATTGACATGGTGGATCAACTTGAAACCAATAACTATATAATAGAAGTAATATTTTATTAATAAATAAAGAAATATCAAACAAACTCAGCAAAGTTCATTTATGCTCAGTGAAGACTTAGCAAGTCAATCAGTCAAAATAAAAAATATACTCAAATCAGGAAACATATTTATTTTGTTGTTATTTTTGGATTATTTGCTTGATTTTACTAGTTATTCTCGATTTATTTTAATAGATTCATTTAGCTATTATATAAATAGTTGATGTTTTATTTTTTAAAATAATTGAATTTTTAGTCAATGCAAGCCATGAATTAGACACACTCGTCTGCTTTTTTTGGCTTTATCTATTGCGATTGGTTCCAGATTATTTTACTCGTCAAAAATTAATTTTTTAAAAAAGTATGGTTAAACTATCGTCCTAAATAATTATAATATAATAGTAAGACTGTAGATGAAAAATGTTGTTGATACTAAGCTGAATTAGAATTTTTTTTTTTTTTTAACACAATCAATGTGTTCTGGGCCTACCTGGAAGGATCACTGAGTTAAAATAATCCGGTGTTGCCTTGGTGAGTTTGTAGAAAAAAGGATGAGCGGAAAAGATAACTCCATGGGTCAAGTGAGTTCAAGGATGACTTGACAGACCTCAAGTATCTCTACCTGTACTCGATGAGTTGATGCCATGACATAAACAGAGGAAAAGACGATGGAGAGAGAAGCTGTAATGGATAGTTTTTTTTTAATTATTTTTTATATTAAAATAATTTAAAAACATTAAAAATATATGAATGTGAAGTAAAAAAAATAAAATAAAATTTAAATTTTTTTAAAAATACTTTCTGACCGCAATACTGCAGTTCATAAAACAATATTTGCTTATAATTTCTGTTCCTCTTTTATTTGCTTCTGCGTTAATCATAACTCATCACAAAATTTATATCTCTTTTAATTATTTGCAAACGTTAAAGATAACAGTTAATTTATATCCTATTATTTTAGAAACATTTTTTTTTTGTATTTGGTAATCTTCATCAGAACAAATAATTAGTTTTTTTTTTCATGTACTCAATTTTTCAATTATTTTAGACCGGCAAGGGTGTTTTTCTTATTTTACACTTTAATCCCCTGGGTTTGAATCTTATCTAATTTATAAATAAATTCTATTAACTTGAGCTTTTGAAATGATAAAAGCTAAACTTCAATTTGTTGTGATTTTGCATCCTGATTTTAATTAATTAATTTGATAAAAATTAAATTTAGTTATTTAAAATATTAATCTTTTTAATTAAATCTAAATTGAGTTTTTAAACTCAATTTTTCACTAATTAAATCTCTAATAAAGTTAATTTAACCTTTTAAAGTATAATTAAACCTTTTAACTTAATTAAATCTTTTAATTGGATTAAAATTAATTCTTAAACATAATTAAAAATCAATTTGATCCATGATTAAATTAAATTGACTTATTAAAAATTCAATTATGTTATTGGACTTAATATTTATGCAAATTCGTCCAATAATTATTTAATTTAACTTTGAATTTACATTGTTTCTTTATTTTTAGATATAATGGAGTATAATTATAGTTATATTTCCCGGCCTGTTTTCTTTCCATTATTAACTTTTATTTTATTATTTTTATTTTTATTTTTTAAAAAATAAATTTTAAAAAATAACTTAGAATTAGGTTATGAATAATTGATGCGTAAGCTGAATGAGGTTCATTATTAACGGAAGCAAGCAATGGCCCAGACCTACCTGGCCTCCCCTAGGGATAAATGATGAGTGGTAGAAGGCCGAGGTATTCAGATTTCTTCCATTTAATCAATACAAGGTAATCATGAAAGATTGAAAGATCACATGTAATTAATAATAACTGTTTTTTAAAGTATTTTTTTTATAAAAAAATATAATAATTTAAATATTATTTTTTATATTATCACATTAAAATAACAACTAATCACAAAATAAAAAATGGTAAACATTAAGGAGGAAAAAAACAACTTCAATTAAGAAGATGATTATGAAACATTGGATTATATCTTTAACGTGGAACATAACGGTGGGCCCGATTAATTATATCCTTAACTGCTATAAATAAATCATGAGTTGTCAACAAGAAAAAAGATGATATATCCTTAACATAATCTCTTATCCTTAACATAATGGTCGGTCCGATTGATTAATTATATCCTTAATGTGGAACATAAGATGATACAACAGTTTAAGCTTAATAATGAGAGAGCAGAAGGAACAATCAATTAGCGATGAGCAATTGCAGAAGGTATCCACTCTCTTGCAAATACAAGCAAGAGATACATGTGAAGTGATCATCAAAGATAATACAATAGATTAAGCTTAAAATTCGTCAAGCTTGATAACGCAAGTCATTGATTTTACTAGTTATTTTCGATTTATCTTTATAGATTTAGCTATTATATAAATAGTTGATGTTTTATTTTTGAAAACAATTTTAAAAATAATTGATTTTTTTCTTACAATTTAAAATTATAATTTTAAAAATTAAAAAACTTTAATTCTTCAGCTTTCTTGCTAATACTTTGCAAGAAGTCAGCCAATAATAGTTTTTCAATTCATATACAGTAAAAATTTCCTTTATAAATTACTAGAAATTTTCGAGTAAAATTACCGGTCAATGCATAGAAGGTAAAATTATCAATAGACACTCTCTCCAGCAGCCCCGTAAATCACCATTTCCATGCAATTGTCTAATCTGATACTGTCAAAATCAAACCATGTAAATTTCCAAAAAAGACTGTGATTAGGCGTGTCAAAAACAATTATGACTTCCCAGCAATACTTCACAGATATTCTGATACCAAAAGATGTTAATTTCCATAATATATTTATATATGTACCAAAAGATTTCTTTTTATCTTGTTTTCCATAATATATTTATATAGTGGCGAAATTGGGGGGTAGTTTGTGGAGAAGGTGCCTTAGTGCTTGCTTTTTCATTGAGTAAGCCATGTAAAGAAGGAAAAGGGAACAAGAAAGATGAGGTGGGGATTGTTTCCTTTTGCTTTTTCTTTTTTTTAATTTCTCTCTCTATATTGGAAGTTTGAAAAACTTTATGACAATAATGCACGAAAGTACTTTTTGATGGGCATTCTATTCAAAACTTTATGACAAGAAAGGGAATGTCTTTCTGCGTTCCTTTCGTGTGATCTGATGATGAGCTGGAGGATAAGAATCTTCATTTCAATAACCTTATACACACACATAAATTATTTTCATATATAAATGAATGTATTATTCAGAAGACATTAAAAATCTCCCATCATTCATATTGAATACATGATTTAGTTAATAGGTGAATAAATGAATGCATTCATGTGAATAAATCATAAAATCTCCATATTTGAACTCAAAACCAATATAACAACATGTGAGTAAACTCACTTGCCAATTTCAATCAACACATCAAAGGTGTTTCAAAGTTGTGTGGAGTTTTTTCTTTATAATAATATTAATGTTATTCCTATCACATTATTGTAAAGAATAAATGAATGCATTCATGTGAATAAATCATAAAATTTCTTGAACCGTTCTTCTTTTCTGTGTATCATGCTAAGGGTAACAAAAAAAAGATGAAAATGAACAAAGGAGTTAGTGATGATTTCAATTATCTGATAATTACACAAAACCTTCTCTTTTATTGAAAAAATAAATAAAATTCGGTGGCCAAAACGAAAATAGGTAAAGACCAAAGAACCCCTGGCCTCATGGCTTAATTTTTTCCCACTTAAAAATAAATACGTGATTTTATTACAGCAATGTATAATTAATTGTGTCTAGTACTCGCGATTTAGAGTTTTTGTTAATAGATCCAGAGATTGGTTTTGAAAAGCAATGAAGACTGCTTCTTTCTAAAAACATTCAGACTTCTTTTCAGAGAAACAATATTCTTTCTTGCAAATTATTAGCAATGCAATAATTATAATTAAAAAAGATAAAAATGTAACGCATGCAGGAAAAAAAAAACAAGGAAATTTGTATAATTTACACAGGATTTTCTTATTCTCGCTAATTAATCCCAGAGATAGGTTCCAAGAAAAGCCTCAACAAACCTTTTTTATTATTATTTTGAATTCACTAAAAAATGTTCATCGTCTTTCTTGGAAATTATTAGCAATGCAATAATCATAATTATAAAAGAGGTAAAAGGTAAATATTGAGCTGGAGTTTCGTGCTGGTTGCAACAAATGGGTCCACGCGTTAACATTATTGTTCTGTCTTGAACCGTTCTTCTCTCTGTGCTTTTACTGTAACAATCTATTAAAGCATGCTATTATTTATTAACTTTGGTCCTTTCTTCTGTTATTATTTATTGACTTTATTGTGAGGTATATTACCAAGCACAAAAGACTCCTTAACTTTACAATTTATACAAAACAGCTACACAGTATTTTTTTTAATTTTTAAATATTAAAAGAATTATTCCACTACTATTCTAGTACTAAACTTGAAAAATATGTAAAAGTTATTTTATAACTAGCATTTGAATGATACTGTTGTCTTGATCCATATATAATAGTATTTTAAAATACGGTTTGTCTTACCCTAATGATAAACCCCAATTTTTATTGAGTATGAGAAATTATTGTTGATTAAATTAAAGAGAAAATCAAGTTGTACAAGCATGCATATAAATTCACTTATTTGAATTCAAAATTCTCAAAACTGACTAGAGAGTGTCATCGATATATAAATCCATTTATTTGAAAGTATGGTGAAAATTGCTTTATAAAATATTTTTTAATTATAAATATATTAAAATAATATTTTTTAAAATTTATTTTTGACATCAACATATTAAAATAATTCAAAAACATTTTAAAAAGCATGATTCAATCATATTCTCAAATATATCCTAAAATTAAATTTAATCCCGTCTTATCCTATTTTGTCTAGTTTTATATATGATGATGGAGATGATAGCATGATTTTATAAACTATTATATAACTCAATCATGAGTTTTTATTTTGGCAAATAACTCCTCTGGTGATCTCGGTTAAGTAATTTATTTACTTTGCTCGACAATCATGAGTTTTTATTTAAGTAATGAACTAGCAAGGGAGTTTGTTTCTTATAGTTATTAATTAAAACAATTATTTAATTATATGATCAATTGGATTAGGGATTTGAGAGATGAATATTAGATTACACAGTTACTCTTTTGACAAAAAAAACTTAGTCCTATTTTCCACATCAACGTATAGATTACATAGCTACCTAACAAATAATAAAATCAATATCCTAAAACTCTTTTTTTTTTTTTTGCATTATTGTACTTTTTGACCATAAAGTAATACCCAATTACTGTTTTCTTATGAAGAAATGGTTGAATTATTTTTTTTTCAAGTATTTTGTTTATTTTAAATTTGTTTTCATGGCATGTTTATTTTGGTTTTTTAAGATTACTTGGTTTCAAATTTCTTTTTATATGGTTTTTTATCAATTTTTTTTTTTAAAATCCCAACTATATTATTATCAGTTTCATTTTTATAGGCTTTAATGATACTTCGAATTACTTTTAAATTTTCTAGTGTGATTCCCATTTTAAAGGGGTCCAGTGAAGGAGACCAGTATTGCAGTTTATTCAACAAAGAAACATGTTGCAATTACTGAGAAAGGTTGAGCCACATGCATAAACATTAAAAAAAAAAAAAACCAATGAAAAAGAGATGGAATCTGTGTTCTATCAGCTTTTGTCACTTTTTTTCTAAGAAAAAGGAAAAGGAAGTTAGATAGAGACCTTCCTTTTACCATCTCTTGAAAAAAAAAGTGCCGCCCTTTGCCCTTTTGTCTCCTGTCACATGCCCATGTTTTTGTCTCCGCGTATATATTTAATTACAGACTTTACTTCCTTCTTTCTATTTGTTTTTTTTTTATTTGTTTACTTAGTGTGGAAGTTTTTACTAATTTTATAAATGACTTAGATTTTCTTGAGTTTGTTTTTTTATTATTTATTGAATTTTTCTGGCTAATTTTTAAAGTTAATATTTTTCGATTTCATCCTTAAATATTTGAAATCTTTTTTTAATAATTTATAAAACTAGAATTATTTTTCAATTTCACCTCTAATTTTTTTATCTTTCAAATTTTGGTCCATATTTTTTATTGTTATTTGTTTTTTTATAATAATATTTTAAATTGATTTTTTTTCTTACAATTTCATCTTCCTTAACCTTTTCATTTCACTATCAATTGTTTTTTACATACGTTTGTTATTAAGATTTGAAGAATGAAACAAAAAAAGGCTTTCTAGTGTTAAACCTTAAAAAAAAAGCAACATATTGAAGTTGATGATAAGAAAAAGTGATGGAAAATATCATAATCTATTTTTAGATTATTCTTAAATTCATTTCTTTTTTTTAAAAAAAAAAAATTCAAAACAATGATGTTTTGAACGATACTATTCTCCTTCTTCCCCTACGTGCACAGAGGCAGGGAAGAAGGAGATTTTCCAGTGAGGGAGACCAAACTGCTTGACGAGCTGGAAAGAAAAAAAGCAATTTATGAGAACATCATTCTATTTACCTTTTGTTTGGAAAGTGGGATGTGTCTATCGTTGAGGGGAAGACAATTTTGTCCTTCCCTTTTGTTTCCTCTGAAGACATAAAGTTAATTATAATTAATTAATAATTTGAACAATCTCGAGCACGCTTAATTTAAAATAATTTCATTTCTAAAAATGCATTTTATTGTAAAACGATATCTTTTATTTGTAAAGACTTATTAATTCATCTAAAAATTTAAACTATTAAAATAAATTCTACAATATAATTTATATTATTTTTTAATATACTTCCTAAATTAAAGCCCTTTTAATCAAAACCTACACAATTACATATTAAAATTTACTTATTGGTAGTTTCGTCTTATCTAATTTCACCCATCTTTTATATTTATTAAGAATATTTTAATTCATTCTATTCTTTTTCACTAGATGTATCATAATAGGAACTGATACCATTTATTCAATCTACTTTCTATTTTCTTGTTACTATCTCTAATTTATTGTTATTAGATATATCAGAAAAATAAATATTTTTTTCATAATAAAATAAATTTTCCTTTTCATTTAAATAAAAAAATCCAATTGAAAAAGTTAATTAATGGTAAGCGGTTCTTACTTTACATTACACGTTACTTCTAATAAATTCAAAGGATATACAGTGCATCTATTAAAATCATGTTATGTTTAAAAATAATTCAAAAACCTCAATTTAGTATCAAAATATACTGTCCTATAATTAATTGTGCTGTGTAGAATTTTTTTTGTTACATTTGTTTTTTTTTTTTTCTGGTTTTAGCATATAGACTCGGTTCATGTGATAAATTAAGATTTTAATATAAGAATTTTTAGAATAATAAATATTTTTAGAATTTTTAGGTAAGACAAACCTTATCTTGTTATTTTGAATTGACTAAAAAATGTTCATCATCTTTATTGCAAATTATTAGCAATGCAATAATCATAATAATTATAAAAGAGGTAAAAGGTTACGTAGAGGAATTTGGTGGCAACAACTGCTGGGTCCACGCGTTAAAAAAAGCAAGGAAAGAGAAAGAGGACCTTTGAAGTGTCGGCTTGTCCTCTCTTTCTTTCTCACTCATACTGATTGAAAATCAAAATCATATGGGAAAGAGGACCTTTGAAGTGTTTGCTTTTTTCATGGAAAGAAGGGAAAGATGGAGCGGTGGTTGTTTCCTTTTCCTTTTCCTTTTTATTTCTCTCTTTGAAAAACTTTATGACTGAACTATAATTGATAATAGAATTAATGCTGGATGGGAAAGAAGGGAAAGATCAGCTAATTATCCATAAGCAACTACTGCTTTAATTCTTGATAAATAAGTTCCCACTATCATATTCAGTCAATGCAACAAACACGTGATACACACCAAAGTACGCACCTTGAAAGAAACAACAGCGGTATAGAGGGATTTCATCTCTTGATCTGTTCTTCCATTTACCAGCCCCACAAACACCAAAGTACCAATCCTTTGGATTTTATCATGAAAAATTGCGGTTTTTCAATGTTTGCGGAGACCTCACTCTTCTAACAATTCATCAAGCATTAATAAATGAATAAAGAAATGTCATTTCTTTCACACGCACACATATATGTCTCTGATTTCCTATATTATGGTGGTGGTTGGTTGGTTTGATATTTAGATGTCTGAGGGAATTGTTTGCAATAGATCCAGTGAATTACAAGCTAGCGATTTGTGGAAGTGATGCACTTAGAGAATTTTCTTCCCCTGGGAAGAGTGGAAGCTTCTTTTATCTAACTCAAGATGATGGTTTCATGATCAAACCAGTGGGAGGTCAAAAGGTATAATCACGATGGTGCAGTTTTCATTTAGATGTTCTTTCTACATAATGTATAATCATATTCTAATTACTGTTCACAATGCTGTAATGGGAAACCTGTTTTGTTCCTAGTACCGTATCCATAAACGCTTTGACTTGAAAGGTTCTTCTCATGGACGCACGACTGACAAGCTTGAGGGTGAAATTGATGAAACAACCACGCTTAAGGACCTCGATCTAAACTTTGTATTTCGCCTGGAACGGTCATGGTTTAATGAACTCATTGGGTAGATTCCACAGCAATATTGCACTTTTTTCATCTTGTTCTTTGGTGAGGCACTAATCTTGAGAGGTTAACATGTGTTTGTCTTCAGTTCTTTCTTTCGCAGTCAAATTTATAGGGACTGTGAATTCTTAGAAGCAGAGAGAATTATGGATTATAGTCTTCTAATTGGCCTTCACTTCCGTGATGATTACTCTAGTGAGGAGATGATGTCGCCAAATGACAAGCATTTTGGTAAATTTCTTTTATCCTGTAATTCTGCTACCTTAAAAATTTACAACAACAATAGACCTTGAGGTAATTTGGTTTTGTGTTTCTGTATCAGAAAAAAGAAATTCACATCACGAGGAAACATCGATGCGGGGTTATCATTTGCTGCCCAATATGGATTGGGTCATGGAAGGCCGGTATGTATTTTCCTTTTCTGAATTCATGTTTTTGCCCCTCCTAATTGTTAGTGCCTTGCTTTGTTTCTGCTTTCCTTTTCCCAAATCTATTTTCCTTATGTTAGGTTTTAGCCCTTGTATTTTTAACGACAAGCAAAGACATTTTTCCATGCTATCTCTTTTTTGGGAATGTGTGCATGTGAAGTGGTGACAGAGAACTGTGGTGAAAGATATGAATGGTCAAGCATAGATGATTATTGCAAAAATTATGCTTAGGGATGTTAAACTACATGATACATAGTCTATTTTTGGAAATTGGATTCTTTGACCTGTTGTTGTATGCCGGCTTCTCAGATGGTCCTGTTTTTAAATTTAGCGTTGGTTGCCATCAAAAGTCTAAATATTGGGGCCCTTAAGTGGTGTGGCATCTTCTTTTCTACTAAGCATGTGCCACATGTTTAACTTTAGTTGCCTATGGACCCATAGTTTGGTTTTGAAAAGCAATGAAGACTGCTTCTTTCTTAAAATATCAATAAATCATCCACATATAGCCAATGAAATATGAGATATAATTCACAAAAAGTGAAGCTATAATTTGTGTTTGAGCTTTTCTTTTTTAATAGTGAATTATTTTCCCTTTCCCACATAGGAGCCCTGCATTTAATGATTTATTCCTTTGAATTCAATTCCTATTTGTTGGAATGACTCAAAGTGACTTAGGCTGTAGTGGCGAAATTGAGGGTAGTTTGTGGAGACCTTCAAACTTTTACCTGGTCCTATTCCAGGCCCTTTTAGACGATCAAATATAAATTATTAATGTGATTGACAACTGAAGCATTGATCTTTAAGTCTGCTCTGTCCTACAATGTTTTTGCCAATAATGATGCCTTAAAACCATGGTTGTAAATCAATGCTATTTTATCTGTCCGGAACATTGAAAATCAATGTGAAAAGGAAAATTAATGATGAAAAGTGTCTTCAAAGCGTAAGATTCGGCTGTGGTTGAGTGATCATTGTCATTGTTATCACATTTTGTTCTTCGTTTTGTTACTTTGAATTTTGGTTATTGTGTGATGCAATGTCAAGATTTTATCTGGCGCTGCATGCTTGTAGTACTCATATGAAATCTGTTCCAGGGGGCCATTCATCCGGCTGGGGGCAAATGTGCCTGCAAGAGCCGAGAGTGTAATGAGGACTACTGAAATGGATCAGTGCATGGGGGGTGGAAGTAACAATTCAACACCTTCACATAATGGTAATGAGATCTTCGATGTAGTTCTTCACTTTGGTATCATTGACATCCTCCAGGATTATGATATCAGCAAAAAGCTAGAGCATGCATACAAGTCCTTACAAGTGGATCCCACGTCTATCTCAGCTGTTGATCCCAAGTTATACTCGAAAAGATTCCGAGATTTCATACATAGAATCTTCATAGAGGACAAGTAATGGATGAAAGGAAAGAATACAAATTTATACATAATTTTTACACTCGGAAATTAAACTCCCGGCGACATCCCAAAAGAAAGATTTATGGGTGATGCATATTGTGAAGGAAGGCATGTTGATTGCTTAAGGTGTTCAATGTTTATGGCTAAATTTTTTAGAGTAGCCATTATGTGATGTGTTAACATGGAGAAGGTCTCAAGGGATTTGTTGAGCAATCTGAAGAGTGAAGGCAGGCAACTAGAGCAATGTGTTTTCTTTAGTTGTTAGCAAGCCAAGAGGATAGAAAGTAGAGAAATGGTTGCAGAACTGGGGAGGGATTGGAAAATAACAAAGTGTACAGTCAAAAGTAAATACTTCTACAGACAATGTGGGATTGGGATTGAACAAAGTTCTTTTTGATGGCATGCTATTCAAAATTTTGAAAAAGATGGTTTGCCCCATTGAGCGAGACAAAAAAGAACAAAATATTCAAGGACCCCCTTGGCTTCTCTCTTTCTCACTCTCATACTGAATGAAATTCTAATGGGGTGTTTGCTTTTTCATTGAGTAAGCCATGTAAAGAAGGGAAAGGGAACAAGAAAGATGGGGGCTGTTTCCTTTTGTTCTAGCTCTCTATTTCACTCTCTATATTGGAAGTTTGAAAAACTTTAGGACAATAATACACTTTCATACTTGGAATGTATTTTTGCGTTCCTTTGAACAATGCCAAGAAGATAAACAGTATGGCAAAGCGATCGGATGGTGATGATCCTGATGGATTGCTGCTGCTTTTGCTTCTCACCCATTGTCATGCGAAAAACTTAGTGCTATTTTCCACACCAACAAATCTCAGTTACCTGACAAATAGTAATTCAATAAGACCCTTTTGATCCAAAGAAAAAAAAAAATAGAAAAGAAATCACTCCTCACATTAAGATTATTGAGATACGAATAGCCTTGAAATTTCAATTTGCTGAGAGTTGAGTATATAAAATGTAGTTGATGTAGTCTTTAAAGTTGTATTTCATTTAATTAGACCTTTAATTCTTAATCTTAGTGTTATATACTAGAATTTTACTTGAAACGAAAGACAAAGGTAGTACAATTAAAAAAAAAACAAGAAAGCACATAAAATCTTTGCGAGTCTCTCTCTTTGTCTTTTTTACTTTAATCTTCATTTCAATTAGCTTATACGCACACATAATTTTTTTTTTCACATAAATTCTTAACTATTTATTGTTCTCTCTTCGGTTTTTATATAATAAAATTAATTAGTTTTTTACCAACCAATTCTTAGCAAAATCATCCATATATATATATAAATGAATGCATTCACAAGACATTAAAATCTCTCATCATTCATATTAAATACATGAAGGGTTGCATTCATGAAAAACTCTCTTTTTAAACATCTATTTGAACTCAAAACCTATATAACAGTATGTGAGTAAACTCACTTGTCAATTTCAATCAACTAATTATATCATAGATGAATATAAAAACATAAAGATTAAATATTATTTTCTAAGACTACAAGGTTAAATTAATTATTTTCTAAATTAGATTATTGTCATAGGTTTATGTAGGTTTGAGCAATGCAAGTTTGGTGTTTTAACAATGTTTATGTTTTTTTTTTTTGTTTAATAATAGTCCAAGATTTATGATTAATTGGTGTTGGTGCCATGAAGCTAATGACAAACTGGCAATTAAACAAAAGTTGTATATGCAAAGAGAAAAATGCCAAAAAATAGTAAAAACCATGCAATAATACATAGCAAGATCTTATAGCCAAAACTAACAACACTTTACTTATTAGACCAATTAAGGATGCTCTCAGAACTTTTCTATGTATCGGTAATTTTCATCAATTATTTTAAATTATAACATTAAATGATGAAGAACCAACTCAAATACTATATCCCAATCAATAATCTCTTCATGGAAAACCAATTTATTTCTAACTAGCATCAAGGATTTTTATCATTTGGAGAATACGTCGAAGAGAGAAAAAAAAAGGAAATAATATTCATCAAAAATTAAAACTTGAAAATATTAACAACTAGGTTGTCCAATTTCAAATCAGATGGAAAAGATTAGAAAGAGCATTCAATAGAACTTCCAAGTTTGTAAAATTATAAAATGATCTTCAAATGGAAAAGTCAGAAATAAGTACCGTTTTGATTTGGTATAACTCCACCGATCTCTTTGCATAATCATTTTCACGCTCCACCGATCTCTTTGCATAATCATTTTCACGCAAGGCCATCCTAAAATCCATCAAATTAAATAGAACTTTCAAATTTGAAAAGAAAGTTAAACGTGCAGCATTTTGTTATTACAAACAAATTCCCTTCACTTTTAATTAAAAAACTTAATTTATAATGAAAAAAGGTTAATATCACATCTTTTTCATTTTTGTTTTAAAATATTGAATTTGAAATAAAATATAAAAACATTATTCAATATTTTTATTTAAATGTAAAAAAACAAAAATCAGTTTTCAATATTTCCTAAATAAATTAACTAAAGTGATTTCAATAAAATATGTTAGTGATTGTTGGCTTTTTGCTTTTCAAAAAATAATTATTAAATTATAATTTATTTTTTAAGTGATATTCAATAGATCTAATTATTAAAGATAATATTTATTTGTAATATTAAATAAGAAAAATATTATCATAAAATCAAGAAAAAATTAAACCAAGCATACTCTAAATATTTAATAAAAAATATTGTTGAAGATAATATTTAATTTCTTAGATTACATAAGAAAAATGTAACAATTAAAGATGATATTTAATCTCTTAAATTAAATAGAATAAAATAGAAATAACTAAAGGAAATATGTATTCTTACCAAAAAGCCTTAAATATTTAATATTTTTTTTAATTAAAGATGATATTTTTTTTATTAAATAATAATAATAAAATCATTAAAGATAATATTTAATCTCATAAATTAAATATAATAGAATAAAAATAACTAAATAAAATATTTGTTCTTACTCTCTAAGTACTATATGGAGGCGATGTTTTTGCAGCTCCGCAAATAAAAAGTCACTCCATTGCTTAGGTGTAGACGCTATGATTGAACCACAATGAGAATGAGGAAGCAGATGATATGGCGGTGGTGAAGGCATCACTGTATTTCTTCCCACTGCCAACTCTTTAAATGAATCTAATTTCCCTGCGATCACATGGACCCCACATTCTTGAACGATCTTCCATGGTTCTCTTCGCGGTTTCATTGAAGAAATGTGTAGTTCCAATTCGTCATCTCCACAGTAATCTTCCATTGCCATTTCACTTCTACTTATGTATCTTAACCATCCACTTACGTATACTTCGTATTTTTCAAACAATTGAATACCGTTGCTTTTATTTCTTATAATAATACTAAAATAAGATGTATCGACAAACCAAAGAACTAAGCCATGGAAGACTGGAGGTATATGGAATGACAATGAGCGTCCTTCTCCCCTGTAGCTCAACCAGTTTGGCATCTCACCATGAAAGTAGGTAATACAATACCCGTGACCGTTGCACATTGCCTGTATAAATATATTATCATAAAATCAAGAAATAAAAAATAAAACCAATCAGAAGTATTTAATAAAAAAAAATATTATTAAAGATAATATTTAATTTTTTAGATTCAATAAGAAAAATTAAAAATATTATTAAAGATGATATTTATTTTTTAAAATAAAATAATAATAATGATGATTATTGCCCATATACATATTGATTTCAAGGAATGCTGAGATTTTAGACATTAATCAATGTATGTGCCAATTATGTGTGTTTCTTCTTGTGCAATAGAGACTGAAAGAAATAATACCTCAATAACGTTCTTCTGTAATTTATTTAGTGAATGATTGTAGTTATCAACATGAAGATCCCAGAAACACTTACTTAGACCTTCGATGCCCTGAATCTCTTCAAACGAATTACTATTATATAGGCTAAAATATCTATATTTTTTTGGCTCCATTGATATTCTTACTCTTTCCAATGATTTGCAATGAGATGCATTAAAAAAGTCTAAACATAAGGGAAGATCTGGGATTGATACAAGATTTTTGCATCCTTGAACATCCAAGTGCAATAGCTTGGGAAGGGAGCCGATCCCAGAAGGCAGGCTAGAGAAATTGTTTCTTGATAGATCCAATCTTTCTAGAGCGGACAAACCACTGAAATCAACATAGTTAGTTGCGCGATCAGACAAACCACTATCAGAAAGCTCAAAACATTTCACTAATCTCCATTCAGTGAAAGATGTTGGCAGCCAACGTTTCAAACTCGAAATGCCTGCTGAAATCAAAGAACAACTTGGTGGAGCCAAACTGTATCCATCCAATGATAACCTTCTGACATACTTTAATTGTCCAATTGAAGAGAGAAATTGCTCATTTTCAATCCCATCGGCTAGCACCTCGGTTAAGAATTCCATATCACCCATGCCTTCTGGTAATTTTTCAAGTTGTGAACACTCAGAAATATTCAGAGTTTTAAGAGACTTTACATTGCCAATGTTTTCAGGGAGAATCTTCAGACTACAGCATCCCTCTAGATTCAAGAAAATGAGGCTCGTCAAATTTCCAATTGATTGATGCACCTCAACTAAACTCGAGCAACCTTGTAGAATTAGTTTCTCTAGACTTGAACTGTGCAAGTTTGCTGTTTTAATAAGGTTATGAGAATTACTAAGATTAAGGATTTTTAGCATGTTGAGGATCTGCCATAAAATAGGGAAAAATAATGAAAATTAATCATAGAAAGTCATGACATGTATATATAAATTACATACTAGAGAAATTTTACGGATTGTAGCATGTTTCGCACCTTTTTTCCCTTCCATAGTTCTTTGAGGTTACTGCACTGCATATCAAGAACAGCTAGATTGTCCAAGGTAAAATCAGATGGAAAATGTTTCAAAGGACATTCATGCCAACAAATCCACATCAACTCTTTAGAAAGCAGCTTGAAGGATCCGGTGAGATGTACTCCATTGATTTGGAGTAAATTTAAGAATTTCATTTCTGCAAATGATCCTGCGCTAAGTGATTT
>Ga0325402_1002254_pt1 | contig 16804 bp, 11 predicted proteins | sample PopdelMetagenome_22_FD_207212 | JGI IMG/M metagenome (GOLD analysis project Ga0325402, IMG submission 207212) | Populus deltoides microbial communities from Bellville, Georgia, United States - Xylem-PdKOR-R3 | ecosystem: Host-associated > Plants > Phyllosphere > Stem > Wood/Secondary xylem... | reverse complement strand
GTTTGCCCGGGTCGCCCGGGTTTGGCCAGGCTGTTGCCACAACTGGTCTTTTGTTAAACCCGGACCGGTCCAGCCACCGGGTCCCGGGTCGACCCGCCTGGCCGGGCCAGGTTTAATAACTGTGACCAGTGGAGCTTGAACACAAAGTTTTTTGGGCCATTAATGATGCGAACCTCGTGATTACATGGTCACACAACCCATATGCAAAGACACCAATTCTCGGAAAGCCAAGTAAATCAGGTTTGATAGGAGTGTGACACAAAGATAACTTGTACCTAGGCACCAGCACTATTAGAAACGGAGACCCCCACCCAACGAATATTGATTCGCGAACGAGAAATATAAGGATGACGCCACAAAGATAGTTGTTCTTCGATAAGTCGTTTTTAGTTCTTTAGAGAACCAAGGAAGGGAGATTATCTCACTAACAGACAATAAGTGCAGCAAAGAAGTTTATTAATCTGAAAGTTGTGTAACCTTACATGTTTGGTATGCCTTTATTGATACTGATTCTAGACTTAAAGAAACCCTAATGGACCCCCCTTAGATGGACTTATATGAAGCCTACTTACAATTGACCTAAATAAGTAATAATAACCCAAAAACTAAAAAGAAAATAAAAAATAAAAAAATCCGAAAATTATCATGCTAAATATGCTAGAATCAGATTTGTCACCCTTAAGAAGTCTTAAATAAACTAGGAAAATCTGATTTGAAAAATTTGTGTTGCTGCCCCCCTTTGATGTCCTTGATTAACTTGGATTTCCTTATTTAACTTAGACAAATAAGAAAACAAATTTCCTCCTTTGTTGCTGATTTAATTACTTTCCTTTCTAAGTTAGGAAAAGCATTAAATAGTCCTCCCTCTTTAGGAATAAGATATGGCCACCTTCCTTACTTAATTAGGAGAATAAATTATTGACCTTTTATCCTTGTAGCATTAGGAAAAATAACAAGTCTAACAAGGCTGGTATTGGGCCGGACACATCAACCCCTTGTTCCACACGAATTGGGCTCTTCTTAGACCTGAACTAGATGAATTAAAGGTTGTCCTTCATGTGCCTTAAATGTCCCAAACCCTTCTAGGTCCATTTTGCTCCATATGTTCTGAACAAACCTATTCAATGCTTCTTTAATCTTCTTTGCCCCAGCTCTTATGATTGGCCCAATTGGCACCTCCAATGGGTCGTTGGCATGATTATGCTTGGTGTTGGGCTGATCCGCATCATCCCCTCTCTCTCTTCAAAAGGATTCGACCTCGAATCATCATCTACATCAAACAGAGTAAGATCAGAAACATTAAAGGTAGCATTAACACCATACTCACCTGGCAAATCAACTTTATAAACATTGTCATTGATCCTCTCAAGAATTTAAAATGGCCCATCTCCTCGTGGTTGTAGCTTTGATTTCCTATGGGCCGGAAATCTCTCCTTGTGCATATGCACCCAAACCCAATCGCCGGGCTGAAAGACAACATGTTATCTGTTGCTGCATACTCTCATGAAGAGTTTTCACCACCTGTGCTTTACGATTACCGTCCAAACAAACCATTTCATCAATAGACAAAGGAATCAAATCCATTGGAGTTAAAGAGTTAAATCCATACACAATTTCAAACAGTGAAAATTCAGTAGTAGAGTGCACACTACGATTATATAACTAACTCTATCAATGGAAAACAATCTTCCTAGTTCTTTAAATTCTTTTGAATGATAGTACGCAGAAGTTGTATTAAGGTCCTATTAACTACTTTGGTTTGTCTGTCTGTTTGAGGATGACAAGTAGTTGAAAACAACAGTTTAGTACCCAATTTTTCCCATAACACCTTCCAAAAATAGCTAAGGAACTTAACATCTCCATCAGAAACAATGCTTTTAGGGACCTCGTGAAGCCGTACTATCTCCCTAAAGAACAAATCAGCAATGTTAGTTGCACCATTAGTTTTATAACATGGAATGAAGTGTGCTAACTTTGAAAACCTATCAACAACTACAAAGATAAAATCCCTACCCTGTTCTGACCTAGGTAAACCTAAGATGAAGTCCATCGAAATGTCTACCCATGGTTCTTTGGGTACAGGCAAAGGGGTATACAAGCCATGTGGTTGAGTCCTAGACTTTGCTTTCCTACAAGTTATGCATTTATCACATATGCATTGCACATCTTTTTTCATTTTAAGCCAATAAAAATGCTCATACAACACATCCAAAGTCAACACCAAAATGCCCCATCAACCCGCCTCCATGTGCTTCACATACAAGCAATTCATGTATAGAACTTGATGGAACACACAAACGACTCTCTTTAAACAAATATCCATCAAGTCTATAAAACTTTCCAAATGCCAAAGTTTCGCAAGTATTGTAAACATTAGCAAAATCACTATCATCCTTGTACAATTCTTTTATGTGTTCAAATCCTAGAAATCTAGCATCCAAAGTAGATAAAAGAACATACCTGCGCGAAAGTGCATCAGCCACAATGTTTTTTTTCCCTTGCTTATACTTGATCACATACAGAAAGGTCTCAATAAATTCAACCCATTTAGCATGTCTCCTACTCAACTTACCTTGCCCTTTCAAGTGCTTCAATGATTTATGATCAGAATGTATCACAAACTCCTTGGGCCACAGGTAATGTTGCCATGTCTCTAAAGTTCTTACCAAGGCATAAAGCTCCTTGTCATATGTAGGGTAATTCAAGGCTGCCCCATTAAGTTTTTCGCTGAAATATGCAATGGACCTCCTATCCTGCATTAACACAACTCCTATACCAATACCTGATGCATCACATTCAACTTCAAAAGCTCTCGTAAAGTCTGGCAAAGCTAAAACATGCGCCGAACAAAGTTTATATTTCAACAAATTAAGAGCCTCATCATGTTCATCATTCCATTTGAATCCAACAGACTTTTTCACAATTTCAGTTAAAGGTGCAACAATAGTACTAAAACCCTTCACAAACCTTCTATAAAATCTAGCAAGTCCATGAAAACTCCTTACCTCACTTACTGATTTTGGTGTAGGCCAATCACGGATGGCCTTAACTTTCTCCTCGTCCATCTCCATACCCTGCGCAGTGACGACATAACCAAGAAACACAATTTTTTTCATGCAAATGGTACACTTCTTAAGATTAGCATATAATTGCTCACTATGCAACACACTAAATACATTACGCAAATGATCAAGATGCTCATCTAAGTTATTGATATAGATCAAAATATCATCAAAATACACAACAACAAACTTACCTATAAACGCACGCAATACATGATTCATTAAACGCATAAACGTGCTAGGCACATTTGTAAGTCCAAACGGCATGAATAACCATTCCTACAAACCATGCTTAGTCTTAAATGCAATTTTCCACTCATCACCCTCTTTCATCCTACTTTGATGGTACCAACTTTTTAAGTCAATCTTAGAGAAAATACATGATCCATGTAACTCATCTAGCATGTCATCAAGCCTAGGAATAGGATATCGATACTTTACCGTTATGTTATTGACGACATGATAATCGACACACATCCTCCATGTTCCATCCTTTTTAGGCACAAGTAGCACTGGCCCACAAGGACTCATACTCTCACGAATGTACCCCTTCATCATCAACTCATCTACTTGCCTTTGAAGCTCCTTCATCTCCTCAGGGTTGCTTCTATAGGTTGGACGGTTAGGAATTGAAGCTCCGGGCACAAGATCAATTTGATGTTCAATCACCCTTAATGTTGGTAATCCATCAGAGATGTCTTCATGGAATACATCATCAAACTCCTGCATCAAAGAAATAGCCACACTAGGAATAGCATAATCAAGATCGTTAGTGTTAAAATAAGCCTCCTTATACACAAGTAAGATCATTGGCTTATTAGTGAAAATGCAGATCTGATTTGAGATCCTTTTGCATAAAAATTAGGTTGTTTCTTTAATTTTTCCACACTTTTATCATCACACAAGCTTAATTTCTTCACTCCTCAGTTTTTACCTCCACTCTCAATTGGTTTAATTAATGATTTACGTTTAGCCAAATCTGATGGTTTTCTCTCACCATTGTCCTCACGTGAATTTTCACTCTTCCCATCCTCACATTCTTTTTTAATTTCATTTGATCATTATACACTTGTTTTGGAGAAAGAGGTACATGAGTGAAATATATTTTCCCATTGCTGATATACTTCATCTTCTTTGATTTACATGTTCAGCGCACGCCTTATAACCAAGGCCTCCCCCTCAATAGGATATGCAATCTCCTCATCACTACAATCCACCAAAGGTGGCATCTCTTCACTTTCAGATTTGTCACTTTCGGATTCAACCTCTCCATTGTCTCTTGTAAGCATAACTCTTCGGTTTGAACACTGAGATGCAATGTGCCCCTTCCTTAAACACTTAAAGCATTTAATATCTCTACAAATTTACCTTTCCCATCTGTATGAGTATCCTTTTTGGCCTTAGGTGGTTCGGCCTTCGTATAAGGCTTTGGTTGGACAACCCCCTCTCTCTTCAAATTCGACCTCCATGTTGAGGATGATGAAGCCGAATTGGTCTGAAAACGTGTGTTGTCCCTTCTCTTTATTTGCCTCTCCACCTTCGTTGCTATATGGACCATGTCCTCCAATTCCACACAATGTTGTAATTCTACAACATTCGCAATGTCCCTATTCAGCCCATTTAGAAATCTAGCCATAGTAGCTTCTCGATCCTCAATCACATTGGCCCGAATCATGGTGATCTCCGTCTCCTTAAAATACCCATCCGCGGACCTAGAACCCTGATTCAAACCCTGAAATTTCAGATACAAATCTCTATAATAGTGGTTAGGCACAAATCGCCTTCTCATCAACACTTTCATCTCCTTCCACGATGCTACCGGCCTCTCTCCACTCCTCCTTCTACTAATAACATTCTGATCCCACCAAATCAGTGCATAATCCATGAATTCAATGACTACCAATTTCACTTTCTTCGCCTCCGAATAGGGCAATCAAAAATCCAATCCACCTTTTTCTCCCACTCCAAATATGCCTCAGGTCGTTTTTACCTTGAAAAATTATCCTCACGTTGCTTGTATTTCGCTCAAACTACTCTTAATATCCTCACACGCCTCTCGTCTCCCTTTCCTGCGGTTCTTGCAAACTGAAACCAACACCAAATAAAACCAACTTGGCAGCACAATCCAAATATATATGACTCAAAAAGCAATAAAAACCAGAAAACAAGCAAAACAAAACTGTGATGATAGTCTCCCGAGTAGCAAGCGAGTCAATCCGAAATATGAACGAAACTGAAGACTTGAATAAAAAACAGAAAAAAATATGAAAAAAAATGAAACAACACCCAGATATGTGGATATGATGAAAATAAACTGAAAGAAATGAAAACAACAGAAAGCAAGTGAATTTTAAAAGTTGACGCAAAACAGACTCGTTTACGACGAGTTAAGTCTGAATCTATAACCTAAAGTAAATAATGTCCAATTGAGTTACAATTTCAGATATAGTGCTATATCAATCCACATAGACAGAATATAAAGTTTGAGAAATTCACGATAAGGTTTTATATACTGACGCAAAAACATTATGAATCAGACCTGGTTAGACCTGGTTAGACCCGAATTTGAAACCCAAAGCAAACGATATCCAATTGATCCCAAATTTGATATATGGTGCGATTAGGAACCCAGTAATCAGAGTATAAAATTTGATCTAATTCCAAGTTGAGTTGATCCAATTTCTCTTGTTTAATTTTCTGCGGCAGAATCCAATAAACTTCTTTTTGAACGGTTTTTTTTTTTGCTTTTCTCTTTTGGTTTTTTTTTTATGGTACTGATATATTTTGAACAATAACAGAATGAAATAACAATTTTTTTTATATGCCGCATATTAAAGGAGAAGAAGAAATTGGATATTAAGGAATTTTTTTTTTTGCGGAATCAATAAGAAACAAAAATTTCAGAAGGATATAACCTAATTAATGGAGCCAAGCTCTGATACCAAATGATGCGAACCTCGTGATCACGTGGTCACGCAACCCGCACGCAAAGATCATTTCCCGGAAAGCCAAGTAAATCAGGTTTGATAGGAGTGTGACACAAAGATAACTTGTACCTAGGCACCACCACTATTGGAAACGGAGACCCCCACCCAACGAATATTGATTCGCGAACGAGAAGTATAAGTATGACACCACGAAGACAGTTGTTCTTTGATAAGTCGTTTTCAGTTCTGTAAAGAACCAAGGAAGGGAGATTATCCCACCAACACACAATAAGTGCAGCAAGAAGTTTATTGATCTGAAAATTGCGTAACCTTAGATGTTTGGTTATGCCTTTATTTATACTGACTCTAAACTTAAGAAAACCCTAATGGACCCCCCCTTAGGTGGACTTATATGAAACCCACTTACAATTGACCCAAATAAGTAATAATAACCCAAAAACTAAGAAGAAAATAATAAAAATAATAAAATTTCGAAAATTATCATGCTAAATATTTATCATGCTAGAATCAGATTTGTCACCCTTAAGAAGTCCCAAATAAACTAGGAGAAATCTGATTTGGAAAATTTATGTTGCTGCCCCCCTTGATGTCCTTGATTAGCTTGGATTTCCTTGTTTAACTTGGACAAATAAGAAAATAAATTTCCTCCTTTGTTGCTGATTTAATTACTTTCCTTCCTAAGTTAGGAAAAGCATTAAATAGTCCTCCTCTCTTTAGGAATAAGATATGGCCAACTTCCTTACTTAATTAGGAGAATAAATTGCTGACTTTTTATCCTTGTAGCATTAGGAAAACAAGCCTAACAAGGCTGGTATTGGGCCGGACACATCAACCCCTTGTTCCACACGAATTGGGCTCTTCTTGGACCTGAACTAGATGAATTAAAGGCTGCCCTTCATGCTCCTTAAATGTCCCAAGCCCCTTTAGGTCCATTTTGCTCCATATGTTCTGAACAAGCCCATTCAATGCTTCTTTAAGCTTCTTTGCCCTAGCTCATGTGATTAGCTCAATTGGCACCTCCAATAGGTCGTTGGCATGATTACGCTTGGTGTTGGGCTGATCCGCATCAGCTGCCATACCTCTAGAGCTCGAATCTAAGCATAGAACTCGTCGTAAATAGATTAGTTCAAACGCACCCATTTAACTTTTCACTGAAGAATGGAATCGGCCTCTTTTCTTGCATCAAAACAACCCCAATTCCAACTTCGGAAGCATCACACTCTATTTCAAATGTTTTAGCAAAGTCTGGAAGTGCTAAAACTGGAATTACATTCTATCTCGTAAAGTCGAACCTAATCTACAAGAAGATTCAGATAGCCCCATAAAAAGATCAAGAGCGAAACAACTGCAAAGGGTAATACGATCCTGTAAAGGTCAAATTCAGATTTTGACGTAAAATGTACAACTATCCAGTTTTACGGCAACAATTATAATTTTCAATCAGACAATTGGATCGAGCTGAAAGTTTACGTAGAGTCTCTTGATATGTTGTACTATTTGGCTATACGAATTATAATTTTCAGTCTCTTGGTTTAAAATTACAGGTCAATTGGAATTTGGAAAGGCGTCGAAACACAAGTCAAAAGAGGCTATACGAATTTTGTTATTTACTTCCTTTTGACTTGTGGACTTTCTATTTGGCTAGGATTCTTTTCCTAAAAGTATTTGGCTAGGACTTTCTATTTGGCTAGGATAATCTCCCTTCCTTAGTTCTCTAAAGAACTGAAAACGACTTATAGAAGAACAACTATCTTCGTGGTGTCATCCTTATACTTCTCGTTCGTGAATCAATATTCATTGGGTGGGGGTCTCCGTTTCCAATAGTGGTGGTGCCTAGGTACAAGTTATATTTGTGTCACACTACTATCAAACCTGATTTACTTGGCTTTCCGGGAATTGGTGTCTTTACGTGTGGGTAGTGTGACCACGTGATCACGAGGTTCGCATCATTTGGTATCAGAGCTTAGCTCCATTAACCAGGTTATATCCTTCTGAAATTTTCATTTCTTGTTGTTTCCGCAAAAATTCCTTAGCGTCCAATTTCTTCTTCTTGATTTTGCAGCATATCAAAAAAATAAAAAAAAATTAGTTATTTCATTCTATTATTGTTCAAAATAAGTAGCATAAAAAAAAAGAGAAAACAGAAAGGCAAAAAAAAAATCATTCAAAAAGACGTTTATTGGATTCTGCCACAGAAAACTAAACAAGGGAAAATTGGATCAAATCAACTCATAATTAGATCAAATTTTAGAACCTGATTAGTGGGGTCCTATTCGGACCAAATATTGATTTTAGGGTCAATTGGATATCTTTGGATTTGGGTTTCAAATTCGGGTCTGATTCATAACGTTTTTGCGTCAGTATATCAAACCTTATCATAAATTGATCAAAATTTATATTCTGTCTATTTGGGTTGATATCGCACTATATCTGAAATGTTAACTCAATTGGACATCATTTACTTTAGGTTCCAGATTCGGACTTAACTCGTTGTAAACGAGTCTGTTTTGCGTCAACTTTTGAAATTCGCTTTCTTTATGTTGTTTTATTTTCTTGCAGTTTATTTTCATCATATCCAACATATTTGGGTGTTGTTTCATCATTTTACATATTTTTGTTTCTGTTTTTATTTGAGTTTTCAGTTTCGTTCATATTTAGGATAGACTCACTTGCTACTCGCGAGACTATCATTGCAGTTTCTTTTTACTTGTTTTTTGGTTTTATTGCTTCTTGAGTCATATATATATATATATATATATATATTTGGATTGCACTGCCAAGTGGGTTTTATTTGGTGTTCGTTTCAGTTTTGCAAGAACCACAAGAAGATGAGACAAGAGGTGTGAGCACGTGAGGATATTAAGAGTGTTTGAGCGAAACACAAGCGACATGAGGATAATGTTTTTTACCACTAACCAATTTTTGCAAGTACTATCATGTCAGATCAAAACAACACACCACCCCATCCCGAGGGGGAACTTACGTTCCAAATGCAAGCCATGATGCAGATGATGGAGAGGATGCATTTTGTGATGTGAAATGTGTGTGACAGACTTGATAGGGTGGAGAAACGTGGTAACGAGGCTGGTACAAGCACCCAAAATGGGAGGAAGCTTGGGGTTGAACCGAAAGCAAACAGTGGCAGTAGGCTCGAAAGGCCAAGGTGGGCTGATTATGATGATTTTGAGGAGGCCATTGATGATATTGGTGATGGTGGTTTTGAGGATGAGGCCATCAGAAAGGTTTTCGGCAGCTTAGAAACCGAAGGGATTATGGGAATAGAACTAGGGGCCACTTCGGCCAAAGAGAAAATTTCTGTAATGTTGGGGGACATGCTGATTTAGTTGGTGATTTGGATGCCATCAAATTGAAAATACCTTTTTTTCAAGGTAAAAACGATCCCGAGGCATATTTGGAGTGGGAGAAAAAGGTGGATTGGATTTTTTATTGTCATAACTATTCAGAGGTGAAGAAAGTAAAATTAGTAGTCATTGAATTCACAGATTATGCACTGATATGGTGGGATCAGAATGTTATTAGTAGAAGGAGGAGTGGAGAGAGGCCGGTAGCGTCGTGGGAGGTGATGAAAGTGTTGATGAGAAGGCGATTTGTGCCTAACCACTATTATAGAGATTTGTATGTGAAATTGCAGGGTTTGAATCAGGGTTCTAGGTCCGTGGATGAGTATTTCAAGGAGATGGAGATTGCCATGATTCGGGCCAATGTGATTGAGGATTGGGAAGCTACCATGGCTAGATTTCTAAATGGGCTGAATAGGGACATTACGAATGTTGTAGAATTACAACATTGTGTGGAATTGGAGGACATGGCCCATATGGCAACGAAGGTGGAGAGGCAAATAAAAAGAAGGGGGAGTACACGTTTTCAAACCAATTCGGCTTCCTCAACATGGAGGCCGAATTTGAAGAGAGTGGGGGCTGTCCAACCAAAGCCTTATGCAAAGGCCGAACCACCTAAGGCCAAAAAGGATACTCATATGTATGGGAAAGGTAAATCTGAATCTCAACCTACTCGTGATAGAGATATTAAATGCTTTAAGTGTTTAAGGAAGGGGCACATTGCATCTCAGTGTCCAAACCAAAGAGTTATGCTTACAAGAGACAATGGGGAGGTTGAATCTGAAAGTGAAAAGATGCCACCTTTGGTGGATTGTAGTGAATTAGATGAATTATAGGCTTTCTTTCATGCTTCTTAAATGTCCCAAGCCTCTATAGGTCCATCTTGCTCCATGTATTCTGAACAAGCCCATTCAATGCTTTTTTAAGATTCTTTGCCCTAGCTCTAGTAATTGGCCCAATTGGCACCTCCAATGTGTCGTTGGCATGATTATGCTTGGTGTTGGGCTGATCCTCATCATCCCTCCCCTCTCTCTTCAAAAAGATTCGACCTTGAATCATCACCTACATCAAACAGAGTAAGATCAAAAACATTAAAGTTAGCACTAACACCATACTAACTTGGTAAATTAACTTTATAAGCATTTTCATTGATCCTTCCAAGGATCTGAAATGGCCCATCTACTCGTGGTTGTAGCTTTGATTTCGTATAAGCCGGAAATCTCTTGTTACACATATGCACCCAAACCCAAATGGAGATTGTGTACTAGTGTAGTTCTTATGGAAATTGTTGGATATTGAGTTTAAAGTAGTTTTTATGGTTGTATAAAAGAGAAAATTACCCTTAAATTTCAAGTATAAGATGATTAGAAAGATGGGAGTTGTACAAAAATTTCAGGGTGTTATAGTTGGTATCAAAGTATATGGTTGTGATTTAGTAGACTGCAAGGGAAATACTGATGTGAACCTCATGATCACGTAATCACGCCACCCACAATCAAGATTGAGATATGATCCTGGAAAGCCAAAATAGATCTAATAGTAGTGTTACACGATGGAAACCTGCACTAAGGCATCAACACTATTAGAATGAAGTAGAATGATGCCACGAAACCAAGTTAATCTTTGATAAATCAGATTTAGTTCATTCAAGAATTGAAAAATGGAAGAATCACTCTCATACATTAAAACTGAAAAATTAAGAAGTAATATTTATGAATGGCTGCCGAAATTTAGGTCACATGAGTTTAAATAGTTCTTAAAAAAATTAACCCTGAAGGATTTACCCTAATGGACTGATTTGGCCCAATTACAAAACTGACCCAAAAACCTTAAACTAAAAATCCCATAACCTGATCCAAACAAGTCTGGGTTCCTAGTTGAAAATAAAGTATTAATTAAACCCAAACAAGCCTTGGTATATAGCTAATTTATATTCAGAAATCATTTAATGATATACCAAATAGTAGTAAAGCTTCATGAAATGAAATAATTTCTTAATATGAATAAAATGATGATATAATCGAGGCTTTGATGATATAAGATTGAGTGAGATGAAAATATATGTTAATACAAATCTTATTTTAAGTAGCAAGTTAATTCAATAATATGTTATAAAATATGAATTGGAATTATAATTGTGTTTATGTTTCATGCCTTTATTGATATCTATGCTAAATTGGTTGCTTGGGCCTACATGTAATTTTTTGTTTTATCACATGGTACTGTAAGAAGTGTTGTATCTTAAAATACAATGATTTTGCTATGGTACCTAACAAAATGGATAATAAAGGTGTAGAGGTTGTATTATAGATGCGGGGGTAAAGGTTTGGAATTGATTATGTAATAACTATTATTCTACCTTCTGAAGCATCTAATCTTAGAATCAGGAAATTAGAGATCAGACCCATGATTATCTCTTTAGACATGGAATTCATTTTGAAGGAATAAATGGTTAACTTATATATATATATATATGGAGAAAAATTTTTAGATAGGCAATAGGTTACTTGGCCAAAATTGTGAATATGGTAAAGGGAAGGATTAGCTTAAAAGAAGTAACATGGACTATGCCGAACTTGGCTTGAATTGTTGTGTAGAGTTTTTCAATGAAAAATTAAGTCATTTGAACATTAAAAATCATAAAAAAATAAAGTCCTTCAGACATTAAATGTCAATGTAAAAATAGTATATCCATGAACTTATTTACAAAAGTATTTGATTACGTGAATTAGAAAATATGATGAATGGTATAGAAATGTTTGAATATTGAATCAGGATGTTCTATTAAAATATAGGAGAAGCGTTCAAAGTGAGATCCGACTTCTAAAGGGTATGTATAGTTGGATTTCAAGGTAAGGGTTGCCCCTTTGGTTATTTAATTGTTTAATTTTTTATAATGCTAGAATACAATAGGAATTATATGTATTATGTAATACTGTATATCATGAAAAATATTATTATGTGAATATTGTCTACGGGCGTGAGAAATATTAATATTGTATGAATGTTACTTAAGGGTAGGAAATATATTGTTGTGTGAATATTGTTTGCTAGCATGAGAAATATTGTTATGTGAATATGCCTACAAGGCTGGAAATTAGTGTGTGTGTGTGTGTGTGTGTGTGATTTGTTATCAATTACAACAATGGACATCCATATGTAAATAAAAATTATCTACCAAGATATTTAATTGACAAGCCATCTTGAGTGGAGCTCGTGGCATTAATAAAATGTATTGTTGAGATATTTAATTAATTAATCATTCCGAGTGGAGCTTGTGGTGTCAATGTAATTAACTGTTAGTATATTTACTTGACCAGCAGTCTTGAGTGGAGCTAGTGGCGTCATTGTAATTGACTATCAGATACTTTGATACGATCTAGGCAAGGTCAAATTCGGATTTTGATGTAAAATGTGCAACTATCTAGTTTTACGGCAACAATCATAATTCTTAATCCAATTGTTGGATCGGGCTGAAATTTTACGTAGAGTCTCCAGACATGTTTCACTGCCTTGGGTTAAAATTGTAGGTCAATCGGAGTTCGAGAAGGCTCTGCTAATACTGGTCAACAGAGGCTGTACGAATTTTGTTATTTACTTCCTTTTAACTTGTGGGCTTCCTATTTGGCTAAGATTCTTTTCTAAAAGGATGTGGCAGCTGGTTTTGGAAATCTCCTAGTTCTACAAAGATCTTTAATGGGCTGAAACATAGTTTCCAAGTGTGTTAAGGATTCATAAATGTTTCAGAATCCTTTTCTTACAAGGATTCCTTATTCATCCTAGCTATAACAAGGAAAGAAGACTTCAGGATTAATACTACCTTCAGATCAGATTTCTTAGTCTATTTGGGACTTCTTAATTGTGACAAATCTGATTCTAGCATATTTAGGATAATAATTTTCAAATTTTTATTATTTTCTTCTTAGTATTTGGGTTATTATTACTTATTTGGGTCAATTGTAAGTGGGCCTCATATAAGTCCACCTAAAGCATAACAAGACATGTAACTTAGACAATTCAGATTAATAAAACTTCTTGTTTGGCGCACTGTGTGTGTGTGTGTATTGGTGAGATAATCTCCTTTTCATGGTTTTCTAAAGAACTGAAAAACAACTTATTGAAGAACAACTATCTTCGTGGCGTCATCTTTATACTTCTCATTTGCGAATCAATATTCGTTGGGTGGGGGTTTTCCGTTTTCAATAGTGTTGGTGCCTAGGTACAAGTTATCTTTGCGTCACACTCCTATCAAACCTGATTTACTTGGCTTTCCAAGAATTGTTATCTTTGCATGTGAGTTGCGTGACCACGTAATCACGAGGTTCGCATCATACTTGATTAACTAAGCTACTAGGAGTGGAGCTGGTATCATCAATGCAACTAATTTGCCAGGTTACTAATAGATTATTAGATGGAATCAAATATTTGACTAATACAATAAAATGGTGTATTGATGTTAAAGTGTTAACTATTGATTAATGAATTATAAATAGAGGTATATATGTTTTGTCATACCATTGCAGAACTCTATTCTTGATTAGTAATGTAATGCTAAAGGTCTAGGAAGGTAGGACCATGAATTTGCTTAGAATGTCTGTGGATTGTTGATGTGTCGAGGTTGTTTAATTTTTGCGGAGAGTCTGTTAAAATTTCATGAAATTAGGAAAGTTTCCATTTGAAAAAAATAAATCTAGGTAAAGTTGTGCCTTAAATCTTTTTTTAAGAGTTGAAAAATAGTGTGAAGAATAATAGAAAATGATGGAAAGGAAAGGAAACGATGGAACATGGTGATGATAAATACGGATTCCGTGAGATTAAACTAGGCAAATAATCGTAAGAAAATCTAAAATTACAAAATATGTGTTAAGAGAATTGTACGAATTAAGTGTGTTTGAAGAAGTGAATCATAAATTAATTTCATTGTGAATTGAAATAGTGGTGTGAACCAGATATGGGAGGGATATATATATAATTGTATGGATTAAATGTGTTTAAGGAAGCGAATCGTAGTAGGAATCAAACTTATTGTGAGCAATAGTTACTATGTTGTGATTGTAAATGTTAAATGTATACTATGATGAAATAAAAATTCATCAAAAATTGATGAAAATGTTGAATTTGGAATCTGGTGTAGATTGATGTGAATAAATTAGAAAGTAATACACTCATATAAAATTATAAAGGTTTTAGACTAAATCTTTATATAGTTCTTATTGAAATTATTGGATGCTTAGTTTAAAGCATTTCTTATAGTTCTATAAAAAAAAAGATTTACCCTAAAATTTCAAGTATATGATGATTAGAAAGATGAGAATGGTATAAAAAGACCAGGGTGTAACACAACCCATATTGACTTGTCATTGCTTCCGAGTGTTGTCTACAAGTATTTATTCGTTATTGATCACTTTTCATCAACCTCATGAAAATTTTATTTCTTTACCATTCATGACTTATGAAGAATGGTACATCATTTTAATTTAGCTAATGTCACCGTCTTGAGCTTATATTGATTTTTTTTTCAATGCTCTAATGTAAAGTTTGAAGGTGTCTGTTTATTAATTCTATTTTTTTATCATCTCCATGAAGAACCAATATTTCCACTTTTGTGTTATGATGGAGTTCTTTAAATCATCATTTGGCTGATGTTATTGCTATAGATTCCTTCAAACACAACTTCTTTTAACACATCTAACTTTGTTCATCTTTCTTAATAGCTATTATTATAAAGTACACACACATCATCATCATTCTTGCTAAGAATTTTATAAATTTAGTCGATGAAAGTTTTTTATTGTAAAACATTTTTTTTCTCATGATATCATCTTTTTTATTTTGGAACCAAACTATAAATTTTAAAGATTATGTTCATGTAGGTTCAATTATTGAAACAAAATCATTGAGATTTAATTTTAAAAGTGTTTTTTACTAATTGGGAACTTAGATTTTTTAGTCAAAAGCCTAAAACAGTTTATTCAAGTGTTATAATGCAATATTGGATTTTTTTTTTTTACATATGATGAAATGGTTATTAGTTGGGATAAAGGAAAATAATGGTTATCCTAAATGTTTTGCTATTTAGAAAAATAAATAGCTCCGATAGATTATTCGATGATGAATGCTATATATATATATATATATATATAGGTTTGAATCCTAAAATAAGGATTTCAACTTTTCAAAGGGGAGGTACTCTTGCTAATTAATGAAAAACCGTCATTTAATGTAAAAAAGAATGATATACAACTCATAAATAGATTATAATTTTTACTTAAAAAATATTTTTCTTCTCTTTTTAGAGGCCAAAACTTATCAACATAAATAAATTGTTTTTTTAATCAAAAAAGGCTTATAAAAGCATGCAAACAAAAATTCATGTCTACAAAAAGAATGTGATATAAATGAGACTCAAAAGATGTTTAAGGGTTTAAAACATATGATCACTTATTCTTTGAGGCTTTACCTTCTTGATTTTGATGATTGATCTCATTTCAATTCTCCAAACCACACATATGTTTTTGCCATTGATATATCTTCGATTGTGGACTGTACATCATTATTAGGGACACTATAAAGAGCTCCTTTTTTTTTCTTTCATTTAAGTTATTGATCATTTCCTTACTCTTTTTCACATATGCATGTGTGTGTTGGTGAGATAATCTCCCTTCCATGGTTCTCTAAAGAACTGAAAAATGACTTATCGAAGAACAACTGTCTTCGTGGCGTCATCCTTATACTTCTTCTTGTTCATGAATCAATATTTGTTGGGTGGGGGTCCCTGTTTCTAATAGTCGTGGTGCCCAGGTATAAGTTACTTTGTGTCACACTCCTATCAAACCTGATTTACCTGGCTTTCTGGGGTGTCTTTGTGTGCTAGTTGCGAGACCATGTGATCAAGAGGTTCACATCAAAGGATGTGGCCGCTTGTTTTGGGAATCTCTTAGTTCTACAAAGATCTTTAATGGGCTGCAATATAGTTTTCAAGTGTGGCAAGAATTCATAAATATTTCAAAATCTTTTTTCTTATAAGGATTCCTTATTTATCCTAGCTACAACAAGGAAAGAAAACTTCAGAAATTAATTCTACCTTCAAATTAATTCTAGTGGTCTTCAAATCAGAACCTCGTGATCAAGTGGTCATGCAACCCACATGCAAAGACACTAATTCTCGAAAAGCCAAGTAAATCAGGTTTGATAGGAGTATGACACAAAGATAACTTGTACTTAGGTACCAGCACTATTGGAAACGAAAAACCCCCACCCAACATATATTGATTCACAAACGAGATGTATAAGGATAACGCCACAAAGTGATGTGCATCATGGGAATTATAATCCATCTTGTAAAGCTAAAACTAATATGAAAGAGGATTCAGATGGTCCAATGACAAGAGCGAGAGCGAAACAACTACAAAGGGCCTTGACGAGTCAAATTGGA
>Ga0325402_1002249_pt1 | contig 16823 bp, 10 predicted proteins | sample PopdelMetagenome_22_FD_207212 | JGI IMG/M metagenome (GOLD analysis project Ga0325402, IMG submission 207212) | Populus deltoides microbial communities from Bellville, Georgia, United States - Xylem-PdKOR-R3 | ecosystem: Host-associated > Plants > Phyllosphere > Stem > Wood/Secondary xylem... | reverse complement strand
TAACAAGTTCATTGATTTTTTTTAGAAGGGCTAATTACACTACCATAAAATTGATAAACACCAACTGAATATTTTATCGGTGTTTAAGCTGTATTCTATCAAAATTTAAATTACTGATAGATTTGCTGATTAAAACTTATCATCGAAAAGTTTGTCATCAAGAATTTCAATTCCATCAGTAATTCACTAAGTAAAGTAACTTACCAATGGAAACACTAATAGAATATTCACGCCAACAAAAAAATATTTGCCGACCATTTTTCTATTGGATAATTTATCGATATATATTACTTGTCGCGGGGGGTGCGACGTCGTCTGGCGGCGACGGAGGCTCATATCGTGCCTCCTGATGAGGTGTTGTGTGTTGGGAAGGGTTTTTAATCATGAAATTATGATTAAGGTTCAAGAGTCGCCACCTAGTATTATGGTCACTAGGAACCTATGGTTTGCGAGAGTCTGGGTAAGGGACTGGTTGTGCAAGGGGAAGATGCATCACCCCCAGTGCACCCTACCTAAGGTAAGCTGCATTGTTGTTTGATTGTTTTTCTAGGTCGAGTTTCTATTCGTTGGTTTTTTCTAAGGTTCAAGGCAGATCTCCCTTCATGAGGGAGTCTCTACCTTATCGGGTTAAATCCTAACCTTTTTAGCACCTTGTATCTTTAATATCTGAGGGTGTACTTTATCGTGTAATTTTACACCCCACAAATATTAAAGTCTACATCTAGACCCTAAAAAAGATTGGAAATTTTTTGACATGTTGGCCAAATCCTAATGGATAATCATAAACCGGTTACGGTATCCATCTTTGGATTTTTAAACATGAAAAAGATGCAATTTTTTTTTTGAAAAATATGCTTAAAAAAATTTAGGATTTGGCCGTATGCATGAAAATAATTTTTTTTTTTATAAAATATCTCGGAGAAAACCGGGTATTTTAATACCGGATTTGTATTTCACAGTGTAAATATACAACCCGATATTATGGAAAAATGGTACAAAAATATTTTTGAAAATCACAAATTTTTTTGAAAGGATTTTTGAAACTTTTTTTTTATTATTTATTTTTCATACTAATTAATTAATTAATCAAATATTATTTAAACATGTGGGCTGGGCCAAACACAGACCCAAAAACAGGTGGGCTGGCATTGGCCCAAAAAGGTTGGGCCGAACTCGGCCCAACATATTGTTTTTTATTTTGGGGACGGGCTGGACTCGGCCCAGCCAACTGGGCTGGGCTAGAACAGGTCCAGCCCGGAGCAACTTAGTCACTGGCAGCCTAGTGACTAAGTTGCACGAAATAGTGCAACGTGAATTATAATTCACGTTGCACTGTTCACGTGCAGCGATAACAGAGAAGGGAGGAAGAAGAAGAAGGGAGGAGGGAGGCTTACCTGGCGTTGAGGGAGCTGGCGTCCTGACCGGTGGTGCACGGTGTGGCTGCGGTGGTGAGGCCGGTGGCTGGCTCTGGTCACCGCTGGAAGAGGAAGAAAACAGAGGCCTGCGAAGGAGAAGGGAAGCTCGTGGTTGGAGTTGTCGGAGTGGCTGGAGAGAGAGCTGCTACCCTGGCTGTCTTTGGGAAGGAAAAGGGCTTCTGGGCAAGGTGTTGGCCGCTGCTTCTGCTGTTGCTGCTGTTGAGGCTGGTTACAGTGGCAGAGAAGAATATTTTTACAGAGGAGAGAGAGAGAGAGAGAAGTGATGCAACCACCACGTGAGATGGTTTGATGGCTACTGGAGGTGGGGATGATGGAAAGAAGACGGGTGATGAAGATGGTGGTGGCTGAAAGCCACGGTGGGGAGAGAAGGCAGAGAAAAGATCGGTTGCAGGAAAAATGAGCAGGGAAGGCTGGTTTTCGGCCAACTTTGAGTTCGATTTTCTCCTCCCTTAGGCCATTAACTCCACCTCTATTTATAGGCGGTGGAAGAGGTCAATCTTGTCTACACTGAGGAAAAATTTCAGCCTTTGATTCTGTTGGGAAGGATCCCAACTGTTGGTTCAAAGTAGCCTCCCTGAGTTGTCAAATCTGCAGGAAAAGGCTGCCTGAGTTGACCTCTTCACGCCATCGCCGGCGTCGCTGTGCTGTCATTCATCCTAAACCGTTCACATGGGGTTGTAGACGAACTGCAGGGGATCCTTTACGTGCAAGTTTTGTTCTATTTGATAGAGAAAACAAGCATTAAATGCACCTGCAAATAAGGCTCTCACGCTGTTTCTTTTGGGTAAAACGGGGAAGACAATGAACAGTGACCACACGACGCGTCGTCTGGTCCCCTCCTTTTTTTTTATACAAAACGGCGCCGTTTTGACTGAATTAGGGATTTAATTTGATTTTCAATTCAGTCCTCCAACTTTCAATTTCTTGCAATTGAACCCCTAATTGACCATAAACTTTGGATTTAATGCAATTAAGCCCCTGATGAACTTCAATTGCAGCCCCGAAGTTACGCGCCTTTTACAATATGGTCCTTGGTCTCGGATTTTGTCAATTTAACCCCTAATTGACCATTAAACTTTCAATTTCTTCAATTTCACCCCCGGTTTTTGTCAATTGAATCCCCATAGTTTGCCGCCTATTGCAGAATGGTCCTTGGCCTCGGATTTGTTCAATTTAGCCCCTAATTGACCCCAAAACTTCAATTTTCTTGCAATTTGGCCCCTAATTTCAATCAATTAACTTTGTAAAAATTAAATTTGGTCTCTTAAAATTCCAATCTTCTCAATTAAGCCCAAATTAGGCTCCCAAACTTAAGTTTTCACCAATTAAGCCCCAAATAAAATTAATTTGACCCATTTAAAGTATAATTAAGTCCTTGCACTTAATTAAATCCTTCAATTGGACTCAAATTAATTCTTAAACATAATTAAAATTTAGTTTGGCCCATGATTAAATCAAATTGGCCTATTAAAAATGTAATTATGTCATTGGACTTAATTTTTTTGCAAATTCGTCCAATAATAATTTAATTTGACCTTGAATTTGCATTTTTTTTCCATTCTTGGGCATAATGGGGTACAATTAGGCCTTGAATTTCCTCCAAAAATTGCAGTTTGATTTTCCAGCCTGCTTTCTCCACGTTGCCAGCTTTTATTTTATTTTATTTTTATTTTGAAAAAAAGTGAATTTTGGGGAATAACCCAGAATTGGGTTATGACATTACTGATGGACTAACCATCGACAATTGATCGTCTATCTTCGACATAAAAATTTTCTCAATGATTCTATTGGTAATATCAAAAAATTTCACAACTCTTTGTAATTCTCCAACAAAAATTCATCGATATCACCGATGAAATCACTAACAGAATTTTAATGTCTGCCTGCAATTCTATTGGTATTTTAGTAATTTTCTTTTTTAATACATGCTTATTTAGATTAAACAAGTTGATATTAAACAACTAAATTAATTGATTATTAAGCTCACAACTCTTTGTAATTCTCCAACAAAAGTACATTTATATAACCAATGAAATCACTAACAAAAGTTTTATGGTTGTCTGCAATTTTATTGGTATTTTAGTAATTTTCTTTTTTAATACATGCTTATTTGGATTAAACAAGTTGATATTAAACAACTAAATTAAATTGAAGAATATATTTTATATTATTAATTTAATTATAAAATCAATTATAAATATCGTAATACATTAGAAATAAGTTGAAGGTGGAGGGGGAGGGAGAAAAATTACCTGGAGGTTCATGAGTTGAAGGATAATTAGTCGATAGGTATGTCATCATCTGCTCTCATAAAATACTTTGCTGTTCTTACTCCACCTCTAGTTCGACCTTCAGATTAACCTTCGTAGCAGCAACTTATTCTTGAACCAACTTTTGAATGACAAGTGATGGTTGTTTTAAGGTGGATTGTGGTGTGCGTATGATCAAGGCACTACAACTCACTTTCATATCTCAAGCCTTAGTCATGGAGATACTAGCCTTCAATCATAACTCTAGATCGTATTCCATATGGGTTGAAGGGTCATCTTCGTGTTTGGCATGCATTTTAGCGTTATATGTTTTCTACATAAAAAAAACAAGTCAAAGTTATTGACAAAAAAAATTATTCCAAAAAATATTCAAAAGATTTCAAAGTTTACTTACAAAAATTGTCTTGGCTCGACTGTCTGTGAATTATTACATCCTTTTTTTGTCTATTCTTCTTTTATATATGTGTTTCCGTAAATAACTTCATCTGAGTTGGCTCAAGCCCAAGTTGTGTCATTCATTAATTTCTTCTTTAACTCTTTGTCATTATTTAACCATTTTAACGTTTATCACTAATTCCATTGGTAATACCATAATTTTAAATTACCATGAGATATTTTTGATTTTTTAATTATTTTTAATTTTTTTCGGTGATTCTATCTAATTTTTTTGTTCTTTTTTCATCTACTTATTATAATCTCCTATCTAACCTAATCATACAACAACAACACTAATCATATTCAACAACAACTTATTAAAACCACAACATAACAATAAATCATTTATAAATGTAAAAAATATAATGCATTATGCTTCATAAAGCGAAAACAAATTTTTTTATTACATAATATGAATTTTATTACATAATCATGTTTTACATATAAAATTAATTCAAATCCTCATCTTTATTTTCATCATCATCATGTCCATCATCCTCTTCTTTTTTTTAATTGAAGTTGGTCGATCTCTTCAATTTCATTAACTTTTGTATGTCCATCGATACTTAATATATCACTTAACTCATCAACATGGATATGAGTATTCTCAGCAATACAAAAATAAAAATTTCACCCTATAATATCAGTTGTGCAACATCCTATTAGCTATACATTTCAAGAAGTTCTTTATGTTATTTTTTGTATCGATGATGACTTAGACCTCTAGTGGCAATAAAAAAAAGCTTTGTAACCATTTATTAAGTTGAAGGCCTTATTATTTTCTATATAGTATGGACAAATTAATTTTCTATATTTACTCCATTTCAAAACCATCTCATACACAGGAAAATCATTTATAGTCCACATTAAAGTTGCTTCATTTAAAATTTTTGTTTTCTTGAGACATTATGGGTCAATACCACAAATGACCATAACTCACTCAACTCATCAATTAACGATTGAAGACAAACATCTATTCCCTACCTGAATTGTAAGAACCGGGTATGACTGTAGATAAAAACATAAATCCTAGCCTTAGACACATCTTCAGGGGCAGGTGGCAAATTGTTAGTAAGACCGGCTAACAAGAATAGGATGTAGCAAAGAACCCAAATAGATGAAACCCATATATACACAAACCAAAACATACTTTTCGTGGTTTCATTGAAAACTGAGGATGCATCCTATTAAATTGTTTCTAAGTTTCATAATTGAAAGGGTGAACCATAGCATATGAATGGTGTCATGTCATATGCTCAATAGTTTTTAGAGACATAAATAACCTTTGCAACCTAGGAGTTATTGGAAAGGATTTCAGTTTTTTGTATGCGATAAATGTCATTTATTTACCAATATTGAGTTTATATTGAGCATGCCCGCAAGTTTTGCCCTTGGTAAAATTTTCATCTTCATCGTAGTACAACATGCAAAAATTTAGGCACATATCAACTTTTTGATATCTTAAGCCAAGGGGTTTCATAATGGATTTTGCAGTATATAAGTTCTCTTTCAGCCTATTTCCTTCAAGTAAAATGATTTTCACTCATTTGATGATACAATCATTACTAGCCTTACTCATAATCTAATTGATGGTAAATACTTATGAAATGACTGATAATTTATTATGATTTGTGCATCCATCTCATTATGGTTCATCGAAATCTTTCAAAAGTTTAGAAAATCTAGCTACATCAACATTTGGTTCTTCATCGACATATGAACTTTCACATTGCAACCATCACTATACTCACATAACGATATTATTATTATCATTTATAACTCCATGTATGTTGCTAGAACTAGAAGTTGAGCTAACTATCATTTCTAATATGGTCTCGTACAAAACATAAAGTTCTTTGTGTGCATACCAACACAAGTATTTTCTCTATAAACCCTTTTTTTAGAAGTTGCATCATCATAACATCCAATTGGTGGAACTTTTTATTTTTACACTTCACACATGAACATCTAATTCCGTCTCCACTAATATTATTCAGATTAAAAGGTATAAATAAATAAAACCCTCAACCTCTTTATAATAATCTTCTATATATAATAACCCTAGGGGTGAATCTCGATACATCTAAGAACGATCATCTATTACTTATGAAACCTATATAGAATATTGATGATAATATTTATTAATAATATAACCATTAATTCAAAATTCAACTTTGGTAATTAAAAATGAATTCTCAATCTAATAACTAATTATTATTTGTATAAAAATTGAATGTTGCGTCCAAATATGAACTAAACAATAAATCAAATTAACAAGTATTCGGTACCCAACTAATTATTTATCGTTTTTTTAATTCAAACTTATTCAATCTAAATTAATATCATTTAATTATTATCAATTCCATAAAAAAAATAATTTTCCCTAAATTTCCAACTTAACAATAAAATTGGTAAAATACGATTGGAAGTCATTAAATAACTTATCATTTCTTTTAATATAACACATCTAAATTACAAAATCAAACTCAATTTCATTAAATGACAAACAAATTCAATTTCCTCCAAATCCCAAACAAATCCTAACATACATATAATACTTTAATACAATAAAATTCTCTAGGAAAAGGTTGTAAAACATTTAAATGTACAAGTAAACTACAAATACTACACAAAAATATCAATAAATTAACCTAAAACATAAATGAATAGGTTTGTTTACTTAGGGTAGAGAATATTTAGAAAAAATTGAACCAAAATAGTGATGCTACTAACACTACTAAGTGTTGGGGTGACCAAATTTGTAAGGATGAGACCTAAATTTATGCACATGTTATAATTGTAGTCCTAGAATAATCAAATAGGGACTTGATTAATTAAATTTCTAAAATTATCCATACATAAAATGTGGATATTATTTAAAGGGTAAATAAATATTTTTATTTATTTATAGGGTTTTTAGGATTCCCTATAAATATAAAACTATACCTCTTAACTTTTATGAGTTTGTCTTTTAGATTAAAAAAACTATGTAAGTCACAAAATAGAAAACTAACACTTAAGAAAATATAATCCATCTTTTTTAAATATGGATTTAGGAGATTTCTCACTAGTGGTTCGTGTGGATTACCGTTGGAGGCTAGATAATTGGATGACTTGTGGTTATTGACAACCCAGCTTTTAAAAAATTATTCAAAGTCGGAGAAGATCAGATCTTGAGATAATAAATCTCTAAACAACTCTAAATTAACGGGATTCTAGGAACTATTATTTATTTTATTATTTTTGCTTTGAGTATAATGTGGAAGAACCCAACACTTTGAGTAATGCTAAATATATTTGGCCTTGGGTCACCAATCCACTATGCTTCCTTCTCTCCTTTCCTAGTAGTCTATCTATATTAGTTGGAGCCTAGAGGACCTCCGGGCATCAGGCCGTGCTACTTATTCCTAATGCACCCATGTTCCTCGGATAGGTCTCTTAATTGTTGAGAGGATTCCCCAGAAGCAAGCAGTATATAAAGCATATCCAGTAAAACTTACAAGTAAACTAGAAAGATATAGAGATGGGACTACGATTGCTATTTCAATTATTATATAATAAGCAAACAAAAATAAGAATTTCCATACCACAATGGATCTATGATCGTAACAAATAAGGCGTAAAAGAAAGGAGTCTTGGTATTTGTTTTGACTTTTGCTAGCACAGAAATAATATATGGATTTGAATAGGGCGAGCGTAGTTTACCATAGTAGTGGAGAGATTTAAGAGAGCTAACATAAACTCTTCCCTCTCTCCTTTATTAGGCGAGAAAAAGTCCATCCCTATGGATTAGCCAGATTATAGAGAATTAGATGAACTGACTTTCTCCCAAGAATTCCGAGATGCTAATTTACATGGATCATTTTTAAAGGAAAAAATGTCCATCGAGGCACCTGCAACCATAAGACATTTGCATGATGCGAAGAATCATTCGCCCAAAGAGACATGAACAACTAGACAAAACCCGATAACCTAACCACAGTAAGGTCAAGCATGAAAATTAAAACATGCCTTCTAATAATCGAACAAAATTTAAAAAAAAAAAAAGCAAAGAAAAAACATAAAACAGACCAAGAACAACAAAAAAAAGAGAGGTTGAAAACAACGCCTTCTTAGACGACAAATGAGTAAATGCATGCAGTCCTAAAAGGATGGACTTGGATGAACTAACATATAAAGAGTTCGCTAACAGTTTCTTCGCAGAATGTCAAACATAAAATACAAAACATAGCAATGATGACAACCTGAGTTCCCTCTAAGAAATCCAAAAAGATGCAAACAGATCAAACAAAGACCAATCTAGATTGAAATCCCCTTTTAAACGCAAAATCATAGCCAAAAAATGCAAACAACTCAACATATCATAAAAACAACCTCGTCATTTCAACCTCAAGACCAATAATCAACCATGCAAGCAAGCAAAAAAAAGGCAAAGACAGAGCATAAAACCGAAAAGAAAAAAAAAAGCATGGCAACGAAAAAAAGGGATAAGAAAATCTCAAAAAGACCAAGAAACTATCATAAAAATACACACAGAGTATGCCTCTTATCATAGCCAAATCACATTTAAATGGAAAAGAAACAAGACTAGAAAGAAAAGAAAACCAAATTCAAGTAGCAATTTATATGGCTGCAAGTTGCTTTCTACCCACCAGCGTCTCTTTCGAAGAGAGAACTGAACACCGAGACTAAGTACAAAAAATAAAAACCAGAATGCCAACCAAGTGGATGCTAACAGCACTCCCAAGGATGATCAGTGCAACATACATTGATGTATATTGATGGTTGTTGAATCCTAAAGCAAAATGGAGACCCACTACTGTCAATCAAAGACAGGTCATGAGATCCCTAAAGTATTCCCACCACCAACAATCCTCGTTGATCTAGCATGGTCACACAACCATCATAAAAACCCTAACCTGGCCTCAAGCCGAGTGTTACGAACCAGGATGAATAGTAGCGGGAAAAAGATATTTTCAAACAAAAAAGGAACACTGACAAAACGATGGCGTTTTGATAATAGTGCTCACTACCCTTCAGCTTACATGCACCGTTTAAATAAAACCATTACAGCACCAGCCTTGTGTCAATTACTGTTGTTATTTCTGTTAGTTGTTACTATAGTGAGAGCCTCGTGTGGCTATTCTAGAATCTACTCTTCGTTACTATATCTGTAGTAATTCATGTAACAGAAGAGATAACAAAATATAATACAATCAACGTGTTTCCTTCTTATTATCTCTTCTCTCTTCACATCCCTTCCTCAATCCTTCTGTTATTCATCATGCTCTTATGTTAGTTGGAAAGGCTCTAGCTACTCTAACTAATCAATTGGGTTTTCTTCTAATTGGTTCTCTCAAGATTCAACTTGCAACAAGTGGTATCAGAGCCGCTGATCTTCAAACTTCAGCTATACCACCAGACACGAGGTTCTAAGATCTTAAAAAGTTGGAAGATTCTTTCAACGTTGCAAACAAGGAACAATCGATGCTACATGAGCAGGTTTTAACCTTGTTAGAAACCTATGGACAACTATTACACTACCAAATTGACTCAAGATAATAAGATTGAGGAGCTCATCAATGGTATAACCTACCAACAGACTACTCTCCTACAGAGGATGCAGATGACTGCGATGGAGCATAGCCCTGCGAAGGATTACCAGGACATACACCATGGAGGTTCTACTTCAAAGACAAACGATTTTGGCGTAGAGGGGTAACATTCCTATAAGGTACATAAACCTAGAAGAGACTTTCCATGTTTTAATGGGGAAGATGTTCACAAATGGTTGTATAAATGTAATCAATATTTTGACATGGAAGAAATTAAAGGAGCGGAAAAGGTTAAGTTGGCTTTTTTTTATTTAGATGGAATGGCTTTATACTGGCATCAAAATGTTACACGGAGTCTAGGGTTTCAGGAGGCTACGTGGGAAGAATACACTGAGGCTTTGTGTGGTCGGTTTGGTGGCCAACAAAAACCCCCTTAAAGAGCTGATGGAGTTAAGGCAGACTGGTAGCTTGGAGACGTATATTCAAGATTTTGATATCCTTTGGAACAAGGCTGATATTGGTGAGAAACAGGAAATGGTGTTTTTTATCAGAGGACTGGAAATAGAGATCAAGAATCCAGTTAAAATGTTCGACCCTAAAGCCCTTAAGCAAGCCTACAATCTCGCTAGACTGCAAAATAATACTCTGGCTTATAGAAGATCACTCTTCCCACCACACCAAACACAACACCAATACACTTCCCAAGTTCTGCCTCACTCTACCTCTTTCAAACAAAACACACCTCTACCATATTCAAGACATCCAGCACCTCAAACCCTTAACACCTTCAAACCACGGCACAATGGCATACTACCCACTCTAACAACACACTCCTCACAAAAATCAACCAGATAAATACGACCCAGAGACTTAGAAGAAATAAGGGCCAAAGGACTATGTTTCTGGTGTGATAAATGTTTTATTCCAAGTCACAGATGCAAAAACAAGCGATTATACTCTTTATGCATAATTGAAGATTATGAGGATATTGTCGACACAGAAGGGGAAGTAAATACTGTTGAACACGACTCACTCACCCCTCACATTTCTCTCAATGCTCTGGAAGGGATGATGGGTTGCCATACATTAAGAGTAAATGGGAAGGTTGACAAACACCCTATATATATCTTGATCGATTCTGGCAACACCTATAACTTTCTCAATAGTATGACTGTCAACAAGCTACAATGTCTAATTACTCCCATCAGAACCTTGGTGGTAGAAACAACAAACGAAGGTACTATGCACTGCTCAGCCATGTGCAGGGACTTTAAATAGAGAATGCAAGGAGGAAATTTTGAAGCGGATGTATTCATTGTTGATTTAATCAACTGTGACATGGTTTTAGGTATCAAATGGCTAACAACGCTAGGTAGTATTATATCCAATTATAAGGATCTCTGGATGTACTTCAAATGGCACGGTCAAGACGTATTACTCAAGGGCACTGACTGCACCAAGGTACAAACAATTGAGTTAACACAACTTAATAGCTTGATGGTTAACCCTACTCAGTTAGCAGGTATGAGTTCTGTAGTTTGATACCCCTTGAGGAAGATAACATGGGTATACACTCTATGTCACTCCTAACCATAAGCAACCAAAAGAAACGGGCATCCATGGGAGAACTACTGGAGTGTTACAAGGAATTATTCAGGGAACCTAAAGGCCTGCCTCCAATTAGAACCTACGACCACACTATTCCAATGAAGGAAAGAGCTCAAGCTATCAACCTTAGACCCTACAGATACTCTGGAGTGCAAAAAGATATATTGGAAAAAATAGTGGAGGAAATGCTTAAGTCTGGAATTATCCAACAGAGCAACAACCCTTTTGCTTCCCCCCCCGGTTGTTTTGGTTAAGAAGAAGGATGGGTCCTGGAGACTCTGTGTTGATTACAGGGCTCTCAATCAACTTACCATCAAGGACAAATTTCCAATACCTATAGTAAACGAGTTATTAGAAGAGCTGGGGGCAACAATGTTTTCAAAGGTGGACTTACGATCTGGTTACCACCAGATTAGAATGACTCCTCGAGATGTATTCAAGACAATATTTCGAACTCATAACGGCCACTATGAATTCTTGGTAATGCCATTTGGGCTTACCAACGCCTCTGCCACTTTCCAAATCTTGATGAATGAAGTATTCAGGAAACATCTTAGGAAGTTTGTGTTAGTCTTTTTTGATGATATTCTGATCTACAATCAATCAATGACCGAACATCTAAAGCATTTACAAATAATATTTGAGTTACTTATAAGGCATCAGTTGGTGGCTAAGAGCAACAAGTGTGCATTTGGTATTCCTTAAGTGGAATATTTGAGGCATGTAATCTCCAAAGAGGGAGTAGCTACCGACCCTAAAAAGATTTAAGCCGTTATGGACTGGCCAGAACCTCAAAATGTCAAGCAACTATGAGGATTCTTAGGCCTTATTGGATACTATCGCAGGTTTGTCAAGAACTACGGATCCATTAGCAAGCCACTCACCCAGTTACTAAAGAATGATGCATTTGCCTGGCAGGAAGATGCACTCGAAGCCTTCAGAAACCTAAAGAAGGCCATAACCCAGCCCCCGGTTCCCTCCCTGCTTAATCTTAACAAACCTTTTATGGTTAAAACAGATGCATCAGGATCTGGTCTAGGTGTTGTACTTATGCAGGAGGAACACCATATCGCATTCATCAGCAAATCCTTGGGACCTAGACAACAAGCGTTATCGACCTATGAAAGAGAGATGTTAGCCATTCTACAAGCGGATACCAAGTGGAGACACTATCTTTAAGGAAGACATTTTATGATCAGGACAGATTATGTTAGCCTCAAATACTTACTGGCACAAAAGGTATCCTACCCCTCTCAACACATCTGGCTAGCCAAGCTTTTAGGCTTTGATTACGATATTGAATATAGAAAAGGAAAGGAAAATATTGTTGCTGATGCTCTGTCTTGGTGCACCAGTAGTGAGGTGTTCTCCCTTCCACTGTCCACCATTTCGACCAACCTGTTAGAAAAAGTTCAGGCATCCTGGGCGATATATAATAACTTATTAGAGATCATAACTTAGCTGAAACAGGACCCTAGTTTACACCCACTTTATGCATAGGTGAATGGACATCTATACAGAAAGGGCAAGCTGGTGGTGGGCAATGACCCTGACCTGCAGGGCAAACTAATCTCACTCTATCATGACTCTACCATAGGAGGCCAATCTAGTATTACTGTCACTTCCAAACGGTTGGGATCACTATTATATTGGAGGAAACAACAAAAGCATGTGCGAGCATATGTGAGGGAGTGTCACTCCAGTCAAAAAAACAAAAGCGAGAATGTCCTAACACCAGGTTTGCTTCAACCTCTCCCTATACCCCGGGCACCGTTTGTGGACATCAGTATGGACTTCATTGAAGGGCTACCGAATTCCAAAGGGAAAAATATTGTGTTAGTCATGGTAGATAGGTTTAACAAGTATACCCATTTCATTGCTCTATCCCATCCTTATACAGCTGCCACAGTAACAAATGCTTTCATGAACAACATCTACAAACTACACGACTTACCTGCCTTTATAGTCAGTGACAGACGGGCAAACAGAAGTGGTGAATAAGTGCTTGGAACAATATTTAAGATGCATGACAAACAAGACACCAGATTAATGGTCTAAATGGTTGCCCCTAGCCGAATGGTGGTACAACACTAACTATCACTCCTCTATCAAGTCTACTCCTTTTGAAGTTTTATATGGCTAGGCCCCTCCAATCCATATACCTTACTTTCCTAAGGATTCTAATATAGACGCTGTTGATAAACAATTAACACAAATGGAAGACATGCTCAAGACTATTAAAGACAATCTCAAGCTAGCTCAACACCATATGATTCAACTAGCAAACAAGAAGCGCAGTGAACGCATCTTCAAGATGGGGGACTAGGTTTATTTAAAATTACAACCCTACAGACAGCAAACGATGAGCAGAAGGGCTTCACACAAGCTGGCAGCCAAGTGCTACGGTCCTTATCAAGTCATTGAATGCATAGGGGCGGTAGCATATCGGCTAGGTTTGCCCAGTTGAAGCGCTATACACCCAATGTTCCATGTCTCCTAATTAAAGCAATATGTGGGGCATAAGATAGTATATGACAACTTACCTGCCCAAACATAGAGCCAGGGTTGCAACCCTAAGCCATTCTTGACAGAAGAATGGTTAAACATCGCAATCAAGCGGCAACACAGGTCTTAATTCACTGGAAGACCCTGTCATCATCTGAAGCCACCTGAGAATTTACTGATGATCTTCTCTTAAGGTACCCACAGTTGTTCCTTGAGGATAATGAACATTTTTCAAAAGGGGGAAGTGTTGTTATGAACCAGGAAGAACTGTAGCGGGAAAAAAAGATTTTCAATCCAAAAAGGAACACTGACAAAATGATGGTGTTTTGATAATAGTGCTCACAACCTTTCAGCTTACACACACCGTTTAAATAAAACCATTGCAGTACCAGCCTTATGTTAATTACTGTTGTTATTTCTGTTAGTTGTTACTATAGTGAAAACCTCATAAGGCTATTCTATAATCTACTCTTCATTACTATATCTATAGTAATTCATGTAACAGAAGAGATAACAAAATATAATATGATTAGTACTTAAAAGTGCATTTTTATCAAGGTTTTATATCATCATTTTGCACTTGAAGTATCAATAACTCCTTAACTAAAGCATGTTTTATAAAAACATATCTAATAATATAAGATACCTTTAATTTATGGTAAATGTTCATCTTAAATGCAGGCCTATCACATAAATGAAAGAATTGATTGATGAGTTGAAGTACTGAAATTGAAAGGACAAAGACATGGCCAAACTTGGAAAAGAGATGTTGGTGCAGTCCAAACTGGAACATTGTTCGGTAATCGGGTCATATCTGGAGCTGTAGATCTTGGATTTAGTTCTACTTTATATGGATGGAAAGGTAAGACATAGGCCTACAACTTTCATAGGAGCCCAAGATTTAACAAGGCTGTTTTCAAGTCCAAATTGTAGCAACAACGAAGAAGTCTGAATCTGTCCTACAGCCCAGACACTGTTTAGTGTTCAGCCCATATCTCGAGTTCTAGAAGTTCAAATGATCTTAAATTTTTACCCTGGAAAGATGAGACAATTCCCTAGAACTTTCATGATTGAAATCTGTTCAAATTATGACGTTATCAATGATGTTTTTGGCAGACAAGAAGATAAGAATTGTCACCAAGTCAAGATGTGGCCACCCATTCATCAATTAGTCAACAAATCAATAGTTCTGAATTTTGGCCTATAAAAGGAGGCATTTGCCATGTATTTAGGCATCTTAGTTTTCAGATTAAGATCATGTTCTTGCTCTCTCTTTATATTTTGTAATGCTTAAGTTTTGCTTATATTAATCTCTTGCTTGTGCTTTTCATTTCCTTTCCTTGTTTATTTATGTTTCTTTCTTTCATTATGTTTAGTTAAGTTAATTATGTCAAGGTGAAAAGGGTACACTAATGGTGTAAGAATAAGTATAATATAAACTTAACATGGACACTAATGTTGGATACTAACATGCTTTATATTTGTTATCTTGTTCACTTTTAATACTTTGCTTGTTAAATGGTTAATCTAGATATATGTTGTATAACACTTGGTACAACAAATATTTGGTAATTTCATAGCCCATACTGTATGGTATAACCGACACCTGAGCTATGAATGGAACTTGATTTGTTGTTAACATAAGTTATAATCATGAATGCTTGGCAACATTTTCAAGTATTAGCATTATTCGAATAAGATAACTAATGTAATCATGTTAACAATTTATAATCTGATTAGAACCTCCTTTGTGTGTGGTTTTCAATTGAATACTAAGAGTTTATACTATACTTGTTTGAAATACCATTAGTGGATCCTCTAACCTTGACATTTGTTTTTATCATTGTTTAATTCTCATATTAATCTTCATCTCAAAGTTCTCATCAACTTCTTCATCTTCTTCTTCTTCTCCTCCTTTATTATTATTATTATTATTATTATTGGTATTGGTATTGTTACTGGTATTGGTATTGGTATTAGTATTGGTATTAGTATTAGTATTATTATTATTACTATTATTCTTCTTGTTGTTGTTGTGTTACTATTGTTGTTGTATCATTATTGTTATTTATAATTTATACAATTAACCTCCCTGTAGTTCGACCCCAGTCTGACCCCGGTCTTGCCAGATTATTTATTACTTTGACACTCTTACACTTAAGAAAAGACATCAATCTTTTGGTCATGTCAAGTTGATTAGTCTTTGAATTGTGTCATAAGTCCTGAAATGCACGGTGCACATCTCCACCAGGATATGTCTCAAAAGTCAATAGAAGATTATCTAAAGATTCCTTATGTTTTGAAATAAATCCTGACTTTTGACAATTTTCACAAGCTTTGCAGAACACATGTGTGTCTTTGAACATGGTGGGCCAATAAAATCCATATTGTAAGATTTTTGCAGTCGTCTTTTTTGACGAGAAATGAGTCCCACATGCCTCAGAATGACAAAGTTTAATGACATTACTTACCTCATTGTCAGGAATGCATCTTCGAAATATTTGATCAGGACAATATTCGAATAAGTAAGGGTCATCCCAATAAAATTTCTTCACTTCGTTCAAAAACTTACCTTTGTCTTCGGTACTCCAATGAGTTGGCAAATCTCCTGTAGCAAGAAAATTGATATTTTTAGCAAACCAAGGCATTGAACTAAGAGAAAGTAAGGATTCATCAGGAAAGTAATCATCGATTGGTGTGATGTCGGATGTCGAATCTGTTGTCACTTTTGACAAAAGATCCGCATCAACATTTTCGGTGTCTTTTTCATCCGTGATTTCTTCCTGAGAATAAGTCATTTGCAAATCTTCAAATTCATCAAGCTCAGTATTACTCAAAGTAGATTCAAGTTGATCATAAACTAATTCTTCAATAGAATCTACTTCTTGTAAATCATTATCATCTCCAGGTTGCTTGCAAATGTTGAAAATATTCATCTCCAATGTCATGTTTCCAAAAGATAGCTTCATCAGTCCATTCCTACAATTAATCAATGCATTAGAAGTTGCAAGAAA
>Ga0325402_1002248_pt1 | contig 16825 bp, 6 predicted proteins | sample PopdelMetagenome_22_FD_207212 | JGI IMG/M metagenome (GOLD analysis project Ga0325402, IMG submission 207212) | Populus deltoides microbial communities from Bellville, Georgia, United States - Xylem-PdKOR-R3 | ecosystem: Host-associated > Plants > Phyllosphere > Stem > Wood/Secondary xylem... | reverse complement strand
TGGCATAAAAGTCAGAGAGGGCCATTTCGATGCAACTCAACGCAATTCTGCCATCCAAATCACTGTCCAGATCAAGAACCACACCAACATTCACTGGGATAGATGTGTTTTCAGCCATTCCCATTCCCGTGAACAGAATCTTTACACAAAAAAAGAAGAAGAGAACAGCCTTTGAATGGTTTTTCTTCATCTTATTGTCCACCTATGGTCGTGCTGACTCTAGCTTAGCTAATATTTTTTGTTTAAGCTTTGAAGGAAAGATCCCTTATTTATAACGCTGAGGACCTTAAAAAGTGTGGTTTCCTCACTGCTAGGATATTCACGATTTGGAAGAGTCAAAGCCAACCATTTTAATAAATTGGTGACCTAAGGCGAGACAATATCATATATTGATAAAAAGGAATCTCCCAGAGTTTTGCAGGCTTGTTTTTTTTTATTATTATTATTATAATAATTGAAATTATATTATTTATTTATGGTTAAAAAAGTTTTTAGGTGTATGGTAATAATTTTTTGTGTAAATATTTTTCGTTTAAAAACGTTTTAAAATAGTATATGTTTATTTTATAAAATTAATTTTTAATATGAAAACAAAAAAAATAAAAAATAATTTTTTTTTTAACAAATCTGTCATTTCGGCTCTCCCAAACGAGAGCCAGCTAAGAATTAAGACTTAAAAGTACATGGACCCGCGACAAAAGACTCTTCCTAGACCACATCTTTTTTTCAATGAATGGGAATGTTTGTTTTCACACTGCACCTTATTTTCAAAATTTTAATTTTAAATTATTTTAATGTATTAGTATAAAAAAAATATTTAATAAAAAATAGTTAATGTAATTCCAAACATTATCTAAAATTACAAAATGTTTTAACAAATATTAATAGCTATCAACCACTGTCCCTTAAAAAAAAACATGAAAACAGACTCTTCACCTAACCCATAAGGCAACCTCAAAAATCAAAATTACATATCTACCCCTTCCCACTTCTCCCTCCACCAGAAGATAACCAGTTGCGCCAGACCCGGAACGCGGTTTCAAAAATTTAAAATTTTATTTTATTAAAAATTATATTTTTATATTTTAAATTATTTTAGTATAATAATTTTAAAAATATTTTTTAAATTTTAAAAAAATATTATTTTAACACAATTCAATATAAAATATATTAAAAAAAACCTCCTAAATAAACCTCATCCACACCTCAAGCCAACGCCGAACTCCAGCTGATAACCCATAGATGCCCTGCCCCCTTCTTCCTCCTTTCAAACCGACAGACAGCCCACAAACCATACGATCTCTTCCCAAAATCCAGACACCAGATATCCCCGCACCATTACTAGCAGCAGAACCGTGAAGACCCAGTAGCGCCACTATCCTCGGCACTATAAAACCTACGCTAAAGACGGTGTTTGAAAATACGATTGACTGTATTTCTCAAAATTTTAAATTTTTTTTTAAAAATTATTTTGCAGCCCACAAAATGGGAGAAGAAGGTGTTCTGTCTCTCTTTGTTTTTTTCTTGATTAGCTTTCTAGAGAGAGGTAAGAGCTTCTCTCTCTAGAAAGCTGTTCTGTCATCTCTCACTGTCTCAAGAAGTTTAGCACGGACTTCAACAAGCAAAAGAGCGGGAAAACCTCAATTTAGCTCTCCAAATATGAACTTCACTATCAATCCCCAAGCCTTTTGGTTTTATCAATTTTCTCCTACACTTTACAAAATTACAACTACATTACGAGAGAAAAAAACCTAATTCAGGAGGCGTTTAGCACTGCGGATACAGACTCATCTACACTGTGGATTTATAAGGGTTGACGATTTAATCCTAAAAAGAATGGAGGGAGACAGAAAAGATTGTGTGTTTGTTTATTGCTTAGATATCATCACAGCATGTCAAAGGTGCCATTCTTTCTCTTGATTCTGGTTTCATTTAGGGTTTGATTTTGTTGGTCTCATTTAGGGATTGACCAGCTCTGTATTTCGGAGAAAGATCCCCCTCCCCAATTCCCTTTTATCTGTCCAGGCTGATTTTTGAACCGTGAGGATTTTACTTGCTTGCTTAGTGTATTGTTAGTTCAAAATACAATAAAGACGATTCTTAATTAATGGTAGTCTTAAATTTTAAGATTTATCTGGTTGAATGTTCTTTCCTTTAATTATAATTTTTGTTTCAATATCGCAACTGGAAATTTGAGCCTGGGCCCTATAACAGAGATACTCGACTGCACAAGCAAGCTGCTTTCAGGTTTTTGGGTCAAGCCTTACGGGAATGCTTTGAAAATGCAAGTAGTGGAAAGCTCTAATGAAGGAATATTACTAGATTACTCCTTTTGCATGTGTTTGTTCAAAAGATGGATTTCTTTTGTTTGCGAAACACTTGGAACTTGGATTGCTTAGCATGCTGATTTTGTTTTCTGAATTTATGCTCATTTTCCAAAATTACAATTTGGAAGTTTTTGTTTTCACTTGATTCTTTGCATTCCATTACTTCAGAGATCTCATTCGAACAAGCACAAATCCGTGATCAATCCCATGCACATCATTTTCGATTCCCAACATGCCTGCCGCTTTTTGGATTTCGACAAAAAAAAAAAAATTTCCCTTTTTTCTCCCTTTGTAGCTGACACTAACAAAGATCACCGTGTTTCAGGTCCGGTCGGTCTCTAGAATGGCCATAGTTGTTTGCCAGGGTTTTCTGAGCGTGTTGGAAGGAGGCTGTCCTCAGCAGATCTGGAGTTGTCTTCTCTGCTGGAACTGTCCCAGGAAACGTTCGGTAATCCATGAACTCGAGACTTTTCTTTGAGTTTCATGGTTCATATTTTTTTAGATAAGCTATGCAAATTCATCCATGTCTGTAAACAAAACTGATTGAATTAGCAATTTTTCCTTTGATAAATTGCAACATTTGTGCAACCTTTTTTTAAATTTGATGAAAGAAGAATTTTGATGTTTCAGATCTCTGTCTAATACAAGGGCCAACTTTTAAGGCCGATTCAATGCACAAAACGTATCTGACCCCGCGGCCAACGGATCTAGTAATCAATATTAGAAGTTAAAAATTTGAAGGAAAAATGTTAAGAAAGCAAGATTGTCTTTTAGAAGATATTGGTATTTATTTTGATGCTTTGAAGGGAAACACCTAACAAGTAAGTGCAAATTAGACATAATTTTTTTCTCCACCGGGAGGCCAAACGTGAGACTTTCTTTTAACAGATCAGTCGTGTAGTAAATCTGGGTCACCATTATTACTGGTGGCGTTTATAGAAACGTGCTCTCAAGTCCAGTCCACACATAGCGCCTAAACCCAACTAATTTTCTGGTGCTGGCCCAAGCACCCCTTCATGGGTCCGGATATTATACTTGGACCCAATTATTTTAAGTGTTGGGGTGATGTAAGTCTGGATGGTCCAGGCATAACATCTTAATTAGGGTGTTGGGCATGGTTGTACCTAATTTCTTTTTATTTTATAGGGGTGCGGAACATGTATCCTAGCCCCTTTATGAACTCGGGCACATACTTCGAGTTCAACATATTTTTTAAAGTTTTTTTCTAATATTTAATATATATTTAGTATTTTATATTGATTTAATATATATTATTTTTAGTAGAATATAACTCAAAATATCATAAAAGTGAAGTTATACTCCAACCTCTTATCTTTATAAAAAGACAAGACTCATGGGTTATAAATACCCCCATGAATTCTTCAAGTTTCAGGTTCACAATCTCTTTATTCTTAGCTTTTTCAGCATATATATTTTGAGAGTCTATCTCTCTAAAATATTATTGTATTTTCTTTCTGTACAAAGTTACTGACTTAAATAACGAAGAGTCCACACTTTCATCAAAGAAAACTTTTCCAGGTACTAGCTACTAGACACCACTTATTACCGGCTACTAACCATTTAGGCTTTCTATATTAAGTCATCAAGCATCTTAACCGAGAAGAATAAATAAAACTGCTTGAACTAAGAGATTAATCAATTATTCAACACATTAGCTTTATTTTTAAAAATCTTGCATTTAGGGACTTATCAACTAATATTTCATATAGACTAAGAGTCGAGGATATACCTATTAGGAATCGACTTCTTCCAAAAAAGGAATCGAGAGTCCTGTAAATTTTAGGTGCCATTTACTTCTCATGAAACGCTTTTTCAAGACAAAACTTATTGGTATTTATTTGTTAAGTGTTTCTGCTTAAAGCACCAAAATGAGCTCCAATTTATTTTAAAAAGACAATTTTTGTGTTAATTAATAATAAGTTTACTTTTTCTTCACCATTTTATTATCGTATATAATCGAAAATTTTACTTTGTTCTTACACTATAATTGTCTTTATAAATTTATTGGTATTTATTTTGATGATTTGAAAGGAAAAACTTAACAATTAATTGCAAATTAAACATAATTTTGCTTTCTCCATTGGGAGGTTGGGAGCCCAACGTGAGACTTTCTTTTAACCAACCAGTCATTTGTAGAAACGTGAACTATGTGCTATCATCTCCCAAACCCCTCTACTAAGAGGGCTACGATGATACTAATCATATTTCACATCAACTATCATGTCGTGGGTTTAATTATGCATCTTATAAGCCTTAGTATGAAATAGATTTATATTATTTTATAACATGTATTTTTATGTGAAAGCTCATTGTACTTAAAATTTATATAAATTAATATTATTTTGTGTTTAATTTTATAAAATAAAATAAAAATAAAAATAATAAATTTATAATTTATAATTTTTTTATTAATAAAACTCTAATACCAATCCAAAAATCATCTAAACCTCAGCTCTCCTTTTACGGGATGCTTTTTCAAGAACCCGAAGGTGGAACGTACAATACCTCCTCTTGAGGATCAACCGTCAAGCTGATTCATACCCACATCATCAAATGTGAAAATAAAAAATTGAAAGAGGATGATTCCGACCCATTTGCATTTACTTGGAAATTTCTCACATTGACATCTAATGTCAACAAGACATGTAAAACAGATACTGTGAACCCGAAGGTGGAGCGTACAATGCCTCCTCACGAGGGTCAACCATATCTAGCTGATTCAAACCAGCATCATTAAATATATTTAACTTATTTGTTAAAAAAATTTTTGGAAGAGGAGGATTCCGAACCATTTGCATTTACTTGGAAATTTCTCATATTGACATCTAATGTCAACAAGACAGGCAAGGCAGATGCACTTGGATGTATGGATATATCGCGTATGATTCTATATATGGAGTAGTTGCCTCGGGTTTGCTGGAGTGGGATTGATACTAATCAAAGATATTCGTTGTCTTATTTCATTGCGTTTACCTTGACTAAATCAAAGTACATGTGGTCAATGGTTGTTGCATTATCATCAGATTCTAAATTTTAAGGTGTCGTTGGCAAGGGGTTACGCTCCCCCTTCATCGATCTTCTTGAGTATGAATTTTTTAAGACTATCAAATTGTAAATACATTAGTACAAATAATTGCGGATTACTTATTTAATATCTTGAAATTTCTTAGATCATTTTGCTCGCATGTTAATTATCACTTTGAATGTGAATTTAGGAAGCTGTAAAAAAAATTATTATAATGCGAAAATTGAATGGTTGGTGATGATGCTCTAGAATCTAGTATGCTAAGTAACCTGAGTTTTTAAACGTTTGAGTTTTTGAACGTTTGGACAATGAAGGATCACATATTCATGTTAATTTTCTTTTCTTCATAACTGATGGCCCAGAAGATTGGTGATAGAAGCATTGACTCCTGCAAAATAGTCCATGTTAATGGGATTTTGGAATTCTCCAATGATTAAGTCAGTAACTTCATAGTGAGAAGTTGTAATAAATGAGTATTAAATTCTAAAAATAAAAATATTTGTTGTTAGCTCATGTATGATATATGCTGAAAATATATTGTAAGAGAATGAAGATTGTGAACCCTTTACCTAGGTCGTTCAAAAAATATTTATAACTTTTGCACCTTAAACTTTTTTTTAAAAGTTTGAAAGTTTTTTTTTTCACATTCAAGTGGGGTGGGAGTCTCTTACATCAACATTACGTTAATGCAAGTGTCTTCTTACATAGAATTAGTGTTAAGGGGAGTACCACGTATCTATAGAAGGTAATCCTATGTCATTTCATACACAACATTAATGCTGATGGGATCAACCCTTATAATTAGTATTAATGTTTATGGACACATAGCTGACTCTTAGAGGAACTTTACAAAGCTAGAGCATAGGGAGATGATGAATCTGGGTTCCCCTATTGTACGTTTAGGTCTGGGACGATCCTAGACCCAAAGATATTGAGTCTAACATCCTTCTAGGTCCAAAGGTACTTGGGTCTAGCTCGTAACTAAGTCCAAAAAAGTTGGGTCTGACATCTTGTCACACCCACAAGCATTTAGGCCTGGCATATAACTTAGCCTAGAAGAGTTAAGTCTGACATCTTGCCAGATCCACAAGCGCTTGGCCTTGGTACGTGGCTGAGCAAAAAAAAATAAGTTTGACATCTTGTCAAACACACATCTGCTTGAAACTGGTACATTATGGGGCACAAAGGAGATGGGTCTAACACCTAATTGCCAACCCTTTTTTCCACCAGTTTTGAGTTTTTATAATGGTCATCTTTTTCTTGACCTCTCTATTCATAGAACTTTTGAGTAAATGCATTTTAATACAAAAAAAGTTGATTGATAAGTTGAATATTTGAAGATTTGAAAAATAAAAAGCACCAAATCCAGCCTCCTCAACCCATTTCCCTAGATTCTATAATAATGTAAGGGGCTGTTTGGTATCCTTTTATTTTTTATTTTGTTTTTTGTTTTGTTTTAAATGAAAATAAGATACAGAAAGGTATTGGTGTTAGTTTTTTTTTTTTCAATAAAATAAAAGGTAGCTTTTACACTGTTAGCTTATTATTTAGAAGTCGGGTTTGGTTCCGCACTTCAGAAAATAGATGTGAATCATGCCTAAGCTTGACTAATATTTCTGTAGTTAGATACAAGGATATTGAGTCTAATATGACTAAGAATGGTTTATATGAATTTTCTAATAGTATGAACTATGTATGCACTTAAATGAGCATTAGCAAAACAGAGAAATAGGAAAGTGAACTTACAAAGCCAAAACCGCCTGTTTGAAATATAGGAGCAACTGCGGTGTATTTAGTGCAATACTCTGACAGAAACACTTTCGCATATCGCAATTCGCCGAAAGCAGCAGCAATACCACCATTTCCACTTCCTCTGGAGTAAAGGTTGTCGTATTCTTCATAAGATTTATACCCCATGAGCTTGGACTCTTCGAATCCCAAGCCTATATAACAACATTTCCAGAAGAAAAGAACTTCTCTGATAGCCCACATACTCCCCCTTCTAATGAGCTCATTTACATCTGTGATTTTAGGCTGCAGCTTCTGGACTGTAAGCAGGCTTGTTAAGCTGACAGTGCAACTCTGTGTGAGGATCAGCACAACGAAACACCATATGATTACCACTACTCTAGACAAGTTGCTAACCACTCTTTCTTCTGTAAATATAAACATAAACTGGTTAATTTGATGTCTAAGACATGTGCATACATAATTTTGAGAACCTGAAATTAAACAAGCACGCATATACAAATATATGATTTTATTAAATATATGACCATGTATAATCTCTATATAAAATATTTTTTCAAAAGAATAAGACAATTCTTTGATTCTTCCCTTGGATTTGGTACATAGTGACTTGATTTATTTGAGAAATTAAACCAAGATTTGTGCTTTGCAAGAACTCCAATTTTGGTGTGTATTGTGAAGCGAAATTTAATGATTTAATACTTTAAATGAGTACTTTTGATTTGTTTTTAAAGTGTTGTTGAAGAACTCCTATGGAACGTTTAGGCTTGATTCAGCAAAGCTTTATTTTTTATAGTCGTCAAGCATAAATGAAAGAAGCTTGAAAACTTTTGAGAGAACTTCTTTACTTGAAGAGAGAGATTTTTTATTTAAAAAGTTTGTCTTGAAAAAAATTTGTATCTCCGAAAATTTCTTACTCATTTTCTTGGTTGAGACCTTCTATTTATAGAGGTTTATATGGCTCTCAGATCTTTTTTCAATATGACATGATTTTATTGATTATTTTTTATTGATATGATCTTGTATTTATGACAAGATATATCTTGAATATCTAATTTTAGTGTCAATCTTTTATTGACCAAGAAATATATGAAAACACATTTATTTTATAAGTTATTTATTTTAATTTTAATTTATTTTTTATTAAAAAATAAAATAAAAATAACATACGGTGATGGGTAAAATTTTTTTGCTTCTACCATATGAGACACACATATATATTGGAGTACTGCTTCATAACAGGAGAAGAGATTCATAAGGGGAAGGAAGATTACGTTGTGCAAAACCAATGGTTGAGAAGGAAATATTTTTTATATATCTAATAATAATTGAAATTAAAAAGTATTTATGTTTGTGTGGTAGTTATTTTTTAAAAAAATATTTTATTGTTTGTTTCGGAACTTCCAAACTAGAGCCAGCTAAGAATTAAGATTTAAAAGTGTGTTTGAATGGTTATGCCTTTTTAAAATAAAAAGTATGTCTTTTTTAATTTTTTGAGGTATGGTATGTGTTTAAAGAATATTGTATTTTTTAAAAAATTCACCACACCTACCTCCAAGCCAAAAAGTACATGGACCAGCGACAAAAGACTATTCCTAGACCACATCTTTAATGTTTATTTTCACAGATAATTTTATTTTTAAATTATTTGAATATATTGAATTAAAAAATAAAATTTAAAAAATATTATTTTATATAGTTTAAAATAAAAAATATTTTAGAAAACAATAATTAATGTAATTTCAAGCATTATCTAAAATTACAAAATGTTTTATAAAATATTAATTGCTATCAACCTGCACTGTCCCATCAAAATAAAAATATGAAAACAACAGATTCCTTTTACCTAACAAATAAGACAACCTTAAAATTTAGAATTACATATATTAGATGCCCTGTCCCCTTCTTCCTCCTTTCAAACCGACAGACAGCCAGCAAACCATCCGCTTCCCAAAATCCAAACACCATTACTAGCAGCCGAACAGTGAAAACCCAGTTGTGCCACTTGTTGGGGATTCGGGTCGGTGATGTACTGATAATTGTTCATTGAAAACTAAGCATACTAATACATAATTTAACATGGTTCGGTAAACCGTCTATATCCACAGGAGAGGTCTATATTATTAGAGATAGAGAAAAGATACAATACAAATACATAAAGGACGAGGATCACTTCACTTTTTCTCTCTTCTTCTCTTCACATCACTCTCTACTCTCTCTCCCTCTCTCTCTCTCTCTAATTTTGCTCTCAAATAATACCTCTATTTATAGGCATCAATAGTAAGGCAAGAGGCCATAAATTATGGCACAAATGGTGGCAGCACACGGGTTGCACCATTTTTGGTTCCGCACTTCAGAAAATAGATGTGAATCATGCCTAAGCTTGACTAATATTTCTGAAGTTAGATACAAGGATATTGAGTCTAATATGCCTAAAAATGGTTTATATGAATTTTCTAACAGTATGAACTATGTATGCACTTAAATGAGCATCAGCAAAACGAGAAATAGGAAAGCGAACTTACGAAGCCAGAACCGCCTGTTTGAAATGTAGGAGCAATTACATCTGTGAGCTTATTTACATCTGTGATTTTAGGCTGCAGCTTCTGGACTGTAAGCAGGCTTGTTAAGCTGACAGTGAAACTCTGTGTGAGGATCAGCACAACGAAACACCATATGATTACCACTACTCTAGACAAGTTGCTAACCACTCTTTCTTCTGTAAATATAAACATAAACTGGTTAATTTGATGTCTGAGACATGTGCAGACACAATTTTGAGAACCTACGTGTACAAATAAATGATTGATTTTATTAAATATATGATTATGTACAATTTTTATCTAAAATATTCTTTCAAAAGAATAAGACAATTCTTTGATTCTTCTCTTGGATTTGGCACATGGTGACTTGATTTATTTGTGAAATTAAACCAAGATTTGTGCTTTACAAGAACTTGAATTTTGATGTGTATTGTGAAACGAGATTTAATGATTTAATTCTTTGAATAAAAACTTTTGATTTGTCTTCAAAGTGTTGTTGAAGAACTCATATGAAGCGTTTAGACTTAATTCAACAAAGCTTTGTTTTTTGTAGTCGTCAAGCGTAGATGAAAGAGGTTTAAAAACTTTCGAGAGAACTTCTTTATGTGAAGAGAGAGATTTCTTGTTTAAAAAGCTTGTCTTGAAAAAAATTTATATCTCCAAAAATTCCTTTCTTCTCTTTCTAGGTTGAGACCTTTTATTTATAAATATTTGTATGGGCTCTAGGTCTTTTTTCAATACCACATGACATGATTTTATTAATTGATTTTTATTTATATGATCTTGAGTATCTAATCTTAGTGTCAACCTTTCATTGATCAAGAAATATATAAAAATTTATTTATTTTTTATGATATTTATTTTTATTTTATTTTATTTTTTTATTAAAAAATAAAATAAAAAAACACAGGATAAAATTTAATTTGTAATTTTTTTTTTGTTTCTACCATACGAGAAACGTATATATTGGAGTACTGCTTCAACAGGAGAAGAGATTCATAAGGGGAAGGAAAATTACGTTGTGCACAACCAATGGTTGATTGGAAATATTTTGTTGTTTTTTTTATAATAATAATTGATATTAAAAAGTATTTATGTTTCTTATGTAGTTATTTTTCAAAAAAAATATTTTATTTTTTTTGTTTCGCACTCCCAAACTAGAGCCAGCTATAAATCAAGATTTAAAAGTGTGTTTAGATATGAGGTAGCTTGTGCTTTTTTAAAGTAAAAGACATGTTTTTTTAATTTTTTGAGATGTTTGTACTTAAAAAATGTTAAATTTAGAAAATGTTTAATCTTTAATGTTTGTTTTCACATATAATTTTATTTTTAAATTATTTGAATGTATTGATTTAAAAAATAAAATTTAAAAAATATTATTTAATATATTTTTAAATGAAAAATATTTTAGAACAATAATTAATGTAATTTCGAGCATTATCTAAAATTACAAAATGTTTTATAAAATATTAATTGCTATCAACCTGCACTGTCCCATCAAAATAAAAATATGAAAACAACAGATTCCTTTTAAAATTGTTGTGCCACTATCCTCGATACTATGAAATCTATTTAATTAAAAATATTGTTGAAATTATATTTATATTTTTTATATTTTAAAATTATGTTGATGTATTAATTAAAAATAAAAAATATTATTTTACTATATTTTAAAATAAAAAATTATTTAAAACCACAATCGCTATCTATATACAAACACAAGCGTTACAACCTGCAACAAAAAACACACTCGATTTTGGCCAGAAATTGCAACCCCTTTCTCACCCCAAAAAGAAGAACCACTGGCAGCTGAGTGGAGGAAAGTCGCTTCCGAATATATGACATACTAACGGTTACCTCAGACCACCCCTCTGACAGCCCCCGGAAACTGATTTCTCCCCCTTCTCTCTCATGGTCTCCGCTGAAAATTCCTAGGCCGATCTGATGTGGCACTTCAGGTGATACAAGCCTTCAATTCTTGATTTGGGAGTCAGTAAAAAAAGATCAGGTTGGTAAGACAAGTACATGCCATCAAGACAATGACTATCAGCTAAAGGGACACCACAAAAAATGGAGAGGTAGAGAAGGACCTGCGGCAGCTGCTCCGACAACATTTCTATGAACAACATCCTTAAAGAAAGGAACAAGAATACCAGAACATGCTTTGAAGGGTACCTTTTCTTCATCCTCTAATTTGTTTCCAAACAATTTAATAAAAATCCAGACAAAAACATGAAGATGGTTGGAAATATGAGGCGGGTTTCTTTAAAACATGGTAACTTAATTTTGGGTAATGCTTTTGTTTTCGTTTTCACAATATAGTTTCTCTGGAAAGTCTGTAGAATTTATTTGGCCGCAAACAAGGTATGCAACTGCTTGCATTTCCACAGTATCTTGGGAAATTGCTGAAGAAAATCTATAATTTGTGATAATAATTTACTAATTCTGAAGCTCAGTTTGATCCTACCTAGCTATAAATATGTTATATAAATAGTAATTCAATATTTAGAATTTGAAGTTCGAGTGTCATAAACGAGGAAATCAAACAGAGTAATAAGTATTCTATAGTATTGCCCCCTGCATGTTCCTTTGGACTTTCCCATGAATTGCCAGGCCTCTGATGGCCTACAATTATATTACAATGCTACAACTGCATCTACAGGTCTATAAGTTTCCCAGTGTCAAACTGTCAATGGTAGCATCTGAAATTCAATATTGATCATGTTCTCCTTCAAAAGAAACCCGTCTATCTTGATTTGGGTTTGTAAGTTGATCAATATTTATTACTACCTCTTGAGATGTTTGACTATCTGGACTGGAATCAACAGACTCTGTAGAAGACTGATCTCCATCTCCAGGGACATAACTAGTTTGAATTGAAGAGGCAGATGGGCTCGGCGCACCCATACTAGGCAGACTAGTGCCATTGCGGTCATTCAGCCCACTTTTTCTGAAAGTATGGGATTTTAAGTCCCTCTGAATAAAGATCCTGAAGAAATTGCGGACTTCACTCCTTATGGAAATTGTGGAATTTAAAGGCCTCAACACTTTTCTTTCCTTGTAGACAAACATGACCATGAAAATAATGAGAGCTAAGAGGGATGCTACTCCAGCAATTAAAAATAAGCCCCAGAAACTCTTGAGACTAAGGCTGTTAGATGTAACCGAGGTGCTGGAATCTGGGCAATTGCTTTGTTTTCCAAACCAAACACTCTCAATTTTCGTCATTTCATCTCCCTCTGTTATGTTTAGAACTGCCCTTGATACATCTGGTACCAGAGGAGAACCTTTAGGGAAGGCCTGAAAATCACAACATAAAGCAGCAAGCCAGTCTTTATCAGGGTTGACAAACTTTGCACTTACAATACATAAAGAGAAATGGAGAGGGGTGAATGAACTTACAAATCCGAAACCGTCTGTTTTAAATGTAGGATCAATCATGGCATATTTAGAGCAATACTTTGACAGAAAGAGCCTCATATATGGTACTTCATCAAAAGCAGCAGCAATACCACCATTTCCACTTCCTTTCGATAAAAGGTCATCCCATTGTTCTGTGGTATTATACACAATGAGCTTGGACTCGTTGAAACCCAAGTCTAATAGTATTCCCTTAACAAAGGAACCCTCCTGGTAGCCTACATACTCCCCCTTCTTAATGAGCTCGTGTACATCAGTAACTGTAGGCCGCAGCTGCTGGACTGTAAGTAAACTACTTAGACTGGCAGTGTAGCTTTGTGTGAGAATCAGCACAACAAAACACCATATGATTACCACTACTCTAGACAAGTTGCTAACAACTGTCTCCCCTGCAATCATAGTTGAAAATAATAAAGTTGAAGTCAATTTGGTGTTTGAGACACTAAAACAAATATGTTAAACGAAAGAAGAAAAATTCAAAAGGGAAAGGGAAAGGGAAAGGGAAAGGGAAAGGGGAAGGAAAATTACTTTGTGCAAAAACCATGATTGAGAAAGAAAACCAGAAGCTAGTGCCAGCTTGATGCGACGCAGGCCCTCTAAAATCTTCATTGATTCTGTGTTCAAGAACCCAGATCACAAATCCAATGAAAATAAAGAAACAAAAACTTGTCACCCAGAGATCCCATGTCAGAGGCCTCAAGAAAACCCATGCATTTTTGCTGTTGTTGTCCACAATAGGGACGATCATGGAGACACCACTTTCAGTGTAAGGCAAAGTAAAATCAACATACTGGGATCTGTTGAAAACAATAGTTGTATCTCCAACTACAGCATCAAAATTCTGTTGATAGCAAGCGAAAGAAACAAGATATCAATAAAAATTAGATTTGCATGCATGAATCTGTCCCAAATCTTGTTTCAGATATAAAACTGAGTGTGATCAAGTACAGGAAAAGGTTGGTGAAAGTTTTACCTTCAAGTACACTTGATATATCAGATCATTGTAAGTTCCAGCTGGCTCGCCGTCAGGCTTGGCAAAGGGGATGAACTCGTAAGGCAAAGCATAAGGCAATGCTTTGACAACAGAATCAAAAACATCTATGCTGTATCCAGTGACGGTTTTGGTGCTAGAACTAGGATCTCTTTTCACTTTCACAAACTCAGTGAAACCATCCTTCACAGGCACTCCTATTCTCAACTTTTTCCCATTCGTTGGAATCTCCCAGCCCTTGGGAACAGAAGTTATCTCACCCGGCCATATGACAGTCATATTATTTGTTGAGTTCAACGTTTTGACAATCCCTTTGGTTGATGTCCAGAATCCTATCTCTCTTCCCCCATTGCCATTCACATTTATTATCTGGAAAGCTGATGACTGTAACTGCCCATTATCGAAAAGGTAATCTCCTGTAAGACCTTTGAAAGTAATCTTTGATAAAGCTTGAACGAGGTTTGGACCATTTAAAGACACTGCAAGAGTTGCAAGATCTGTGGATGAATTGCTAGAAACGTTTGCCTTTTGGAAGCCTAAATTTGCAGTTCCAGCTTTCTCAACTGCCAAGGCCAAAGCTGTTGCTGCATCATATGCCCATAAGCCAAAAATATTCAACTCAGCATCAACAATATCTGGATTATCTTGTTGGAATTTTCTTTTCCACCGAATTCGAAAAGTTTCGAGATCTTCTGTTCTTGGCACATAAGGTTTCACACCCAATGCACCTTGCATTGTATTAGTGACAGAAGCATTTGGTGAACTCAAAAATTCAGCTGTTAGACCATCAGTCATGATCCAAACATAGCCTTCACTCACCATGCCAATCTCTTTTGCTTTGGCAAAAACCCGAGCGCCAAGAGATGGAAACATGTGCAGAATGAAAACTCTAGTTTGCATTGTCATCAACTTGTAAAGCTCTGAAACAATTTGATCATCAGTGGCTGATGGAGAAATGACACTCCGGTACGGTACACGAGCATCAACTGCTTGCAGAGCATCAGTTAAATAAGGTATCACTCCCTCTCCATACTCATTGTCAATGTAGATGGGTACTGCTTCTCTCCATCCAAAGGCTTGAACTAATGCACTTATAGCATTCACCTGAGTTGAGTCATTTTGGGTAGCTCGGAAGAAGAAGGGACTCCTGATGGAAGTGAGAGAAGGACTTGATGCAGAAAATGATATAATGGGCACCTGAGCTTTTTCTCCAAGTTCAATAACAAAATTGGCTTGCATTGATGTTGTTGGGCCTATGATTGCTTGCACTTCAACATTTTTTATCAGGTCCAGGGCTGTACTTGTAAAAGGATTAAGAAAACAATGACTCGTATGTATCAATTATTTTCAATAATCAGTAAATATCAATCAGAGAGACTTAATTATGACTTTTTTGCACTTTATATTAAATTAGACTTCTGATATATCATTAATATAGTGGTTATGCAGAGAAATCAAGGAATGGATTATACTATGCATTTGAGGTTCTCCTGCCCGTCCTAAAAATCAGCACACCTCATCTCCTTTCATTGATGTGATCTGGGATATCTGATGCAGCCGAGCTTGTATAGAAACGGGAAATTGAAGTTTCTAAGCATACAAATAAAGATATAACCTAAACAGACCAATATAAATGATCTAATAGATACTTTTATATATAGACTATTAGAATATATTGATCTAGATTCAAAATAAGGTTTAACTAGGTTAGTAGCTTACAACTATAATAATAAGAGATCTGGCAGTTAGATCAAGCCCAAATTTCTCCGGGTAATAAGTAGCTTTTCTACATGAAACTTTTTTTTTTCAGACCATTTGATCTCCCATAATTAGGCTTAGAAATTGCTATTTAGACTAGTTTTGTTATTTTTCCTAAGATTTTTTGGATTATTTATTTATTTTGTTTTAATTCTTTTTATGCCTTTAGACTTTAAGTTGTTTTCTAATAAAAATAAGTTAATTTTCTGATCTATTTAAAAGAGGGTCACCATATATTTATTTTTCAGAAATACAACTGTGAATTAAAGGTTCACATCTTCAACTATTTTTACTCATTAAAACTTTTATATTTTTTGTGTTATTATTGTCTTGTTAGCTTCCACATACATGAAAATATTTGAGATAAATATAAAAAATTTAAGAGTTTCTTCCTTACAGTTTTGCTGCTGACAACAATTAGCTAAATAATTTATTAAATGATTTAGTAAATCCTTAACTATTATCCAAGCAAAAGCTAAAAAAGTGACTTCTTTGACACGGAGTATTCAATAGAGTAAATATGTTTCTATAATATATTTTAAGAAAGAAAAAACAAAGACATTGGGGACACAAAATATGTTTTCATGTTTTGAAAACTCTAAAATTTACTCTAAAATTATAAAATTATTATAGAAACATATTTATTTGTGTGTTCGTCTCTATCTTTCTAAACATGTTAACTTGTTAAATTTGTGACCCGGATCATGAAACTAGGATGACCTCATAAAAAGTAAATTGAAAGAAATTATGAAACTCAATCCCCAATAACCCTAATATTAAATGATTGAATTGAAACTAAAAAATTGATTTAAAAAATATAAAAAACGACTCGAATCAGACTAGGTTAACCCACCAAATCCATGACTCGAGCCATGAGACTAGAGTAACCTTATAGAAAGTAAACCATGAAACTTAATTTTCAATCAACCCAATGTTAAATGATGAAATTTAAAAAGGGAGAAAAAAACCAATTAGAAAAAGGAGAAAAAAA
>Ga0325402_1002246_pt1 | contig 16828 bp, 12 predicted proteins | sample PopdelMetagenome_22_FD_207212 | JGI IMG/M metagenome (GOLD analysis project Ga0325402, IMG submission 207212) | Populus deltoides microbial communities from Bellville, Georgia, United States - Xylem-PdKOR-R3 | ecosystem: Host-associated > Plants > Phyllosphere > Stem > Wood/Secondary xylem... | reverse complement strand
TAATCATCTGTTACCACTGAAGAAAACTGGGACGATCATATTCATCCATGGTGGCTTTATTGCACATGCATTCATAGTTCACGAGACGAGGAGTACGACTCTTCTCAGCAGCTGCGATTTCTGATTTTTTACTAGCTCTTTGAACCATGGTCTCGGTGCTTCTTCTAAATAGCTATTTATGCTTACAATCTTTTTTTTTTATAGATTTTTTTAAGTTGTTTTTAGAGGAGGATAATAGTTGTGGTTTAAAATGTTTTTTTTAAATGGAATAAAATAATAATTTTTATTTTATTTTTTAAAATTATTTTTGATATCAACATATTAAAATGATTTTAAAATATAAAAAAAATTAATTTTAAATAAAAAAATTATTTAAAAAAAAACATAATTTCATATTGTTTAAAAGTTTGTTATGAATGAATTACGTACCCACTTATTCAAGAAGGTCCTAGTATTCAATTATATTCTATTAATTTTAATTTCTCTAAAAATTAAATATAATTAATTAATTAACTTCCTGAAAAAAAATCACGTCAAATATATACAATAAAATATAATAGCTGTGGAATTATATCAAGAAAATAAATGTATAAAGCTAAATTTGCTAAAATATTTTTAAAAATAATTCAATCCATAAAAAAAATTAATTACGTTTTGTAAGAAAATATATAGTTTAACTCGCAGCACCTTTCCTCATGCCCTAGCAGTATTGTGTATGTAGTGGTAACGTGTACAAAAAAGATAACGTTAAAGATTTTAAGTTATTTTTTAATTAATAATGATGTTAAAAATAATAAATATTTTAGATTAGTTTTCAATTCTTGTATATATATAAATACTATATTCAATGAATCTAAAGTTTTTCTCTAATTAGTTTATATTCTCTCACAAATTATTACAAGTTACGACAATATATTAATGAATTATTGATTGTTAAAGGTATATTATAATAATATTAATAAAAATAAATTTATTTTTTTTTAAAATCCTAAATGGATTTTATTTTTTTTTACTTTTTTATTGATAAAAAAGGATAAAGAATTCAAAGATGGACACACGAACGTAGAATCGAGTTAGGGTTGTCTTAGAAATTTCATGGGCTGCAATATGGGCTTTAAGGTGCCAGAAATTAAACAAACTTATCCAAGTCCACTGGGCCTAACATACGAAACTTCACGAGTCGTGGAAAGAGCGTGAGGATCACTGTAACTCAGAGACATCCACTTTCCTTCTCAGATGACACCAAAACGGAGTGCAGCGAAGACGTGAGCGAGGGAGTCGATCCTAAAAATTCCGCGACTCCACTTCAAACTCTTTCACCTTCCACAAAATAAAAATAACAAACACCTGGCTCTGAAACCACCACCACCACAACTACCGCCGCCCACCACTGACAGTGAGACAGTCAGCCCTAGCCCCCAATTTGACTGATCACTGATGGGCGAACAAACCAAAATCCAACCTCAATCACAACCAGTCCAATCAGAATCCCAGGCTCTCCCCCAAATCGAAGCCCAGGTCCAAACTCAATCACTGTCTCAGCCATTCAAAACCCCCACCACCACCACCTCGGAATTAACCACTGTTCCACCACCAATTACATCTCCTCCCGCCAAAATCCCTTCCCGTCCTCGTAAAATCCGTAAAGTCTCACCCAATGCTGCTGCAACCACCGCTAACGACCCTAATTCTTCCCCAACCTCCACCACTACCACAACTGAAACACCCAAAACCCCTGCCATCAAAACCCCAAGAACAAAAACGTCCCAACAGCTAGTAATCGCCACTCCGCGGATCGTCGCAAGATCTCTAACATGTGAAGGTGAGCTTGAATACGCAATTCACTATCTCCGTAACGCCGATCCACTCCTTGCTTCCTTAATTGACATTTACCAGCCTCCTAGCTTTGATACGTTCCCCACTCCTTTCCTTGCTCTCGCTCGCAGCATTCTTTACCAGCAACTTGCTTTTAAAGCAGGGTCTTCAATTTACACGCGCTTTATCTCGCTTTGTGGTGGAGAGGCTGGAGTTTTACCCGAAACAGTTCTTGCTTTGACTCCACAACAGTTGAGGCAATTTGGGGTTTCTGGGCGTAAAGCGAGTTACCTTCATGATCTAGCTAGAAAGTATCAAAATGGTATTTTATCGGATTCTGCGATTGTAAATATGGATGATAAATCGCTTTTTACAATGCTTACTATGGTGAATGGGATTGGTTCATGGTCAGTGCATATGTTCATGATTTTCTCGCTGCATAGACCGGATGTGCTGCCAATTAATGATCTTCAAGTGAGGAAAGGGGTGCAGTTGCTTTATAATTTGCCGGAGTTGCCACGCCCATCACAGATGGATCAGTTGTGTGAAAAATGGAGGCCGTATAGGTCGGTTGCGTCATGGTATCTTTGGAGATTACAAGAGTCAAAAGGGTCACCTTCCAGTGTGATAGCAGTGTCTACTAGTGGTAATTTGACACAGCAACAGCAGGAAGACCAGCAGCAGCCTCAGCTTATTGACCCAATAAACAGCATTCTCAATCTTGGGTATGTCCACGTTCAGTTTTGTTGCATGGCAAATTTGATTCATCTAACTTTCATGTTCTGCGTTGCTATTAATTGTTCCCGTGCTTCTCTTCTCTTCTTTCTCGATATGTTGTTTATTTTACCCGGTTCAAGTGCTTCAGTTCTATGTGTTTGTACTTCAAAACTTGCAATGCGGTTAGTTGTTCGGGGATATAGTTCCTTGCTAGATTTTACATCCATAGAACTGAAAGGGGTAGTTTGAGTTTTTAATTTTTAATCGCTGAAAGGGGGGGTCAAGTATGGGGTGGTTCTTGAAAGTTTCTGATCCGAGGCACGGGGATGTAGGGGGTGTGTCTTAGGGCTGTGGTTCTGAACTTGAAACATTTGTTCCCTGGTATTTTCCAAAAGCTTTGCATCACAAGTCTTGTTGGACTTAAATTTTATGGAGAAAGGGATGGATAGACCAAAGTTGTTAAAATAGGGATCCTGACTGCACCGTGAACATGGGGGAGGGGTTTTGTTAGTATTGAATGTGGGCTTATAAGATTATCTAAACTAGAGAAATAAACAATTAGTCTTATAGATACACTGCACATTAATATATCCTTAGTTTTAGCATTTAGGCCTAAATCATTGCGGGTAAACTTTATGCCTCCAGAAAATGGCTGTGCTAAATTACGTAAAATATGCAGCAAGGACTGAAACATAGAACAGTTTAGAAACTGAAGATGGAGTTGAATTAGTGGGAGACTAGGTGGAAAAGAAAGAGGGGCAATTAGTGGAAATAATAAATAGAGTAGCAGGGGGCTCACAATAGTTTGTTAAACACCCAGCAAAATATTTTATCTTCTGCGTTGGACATAGCACGTCAATCACAGATTAAACATTGATAAGAGAATGCAACTCTAACCTGCCAAACCTGTCTGCTGTAATTAATAACTGAATCTGTCAGGCATAGACAATCAGTATCATGCCTATTATTTTTTGGCTTCAAGTATTATGAGATTGCCGAGATCTACAGTGTTCTCTTGTTAAGTTCGTATTGTAGCTCTCTAGTTGAAGTTGAAAGAAATATAATATTCAGTGATGTACCTGTCTAATATTACGGACAAAACATTTCAAGTGATATAGGTTTAACATAAAAATTCATTTGGTTTTATTCAAAATGGAAAGTTTGCTGTAGTGGAAACTAAAACGTAACACTTCCTCTTCACCTTAGTTTTATGTTTTACTTTGCTTTGTTTGCTATATCTCTAATGATGGCAATCCCCGTTTAAAAAACTCAAGTTCTGCCCTGCTCTCGATGATATGCTCGAAAATGACTGTACTGTTATGGTTATATTTTGGGATTCTGCTTGTATTTTCCACCATTTATTTTCTATGCCTTGGAAAATGACAACTTTTGTGGTTACTGTAAAACCTGAGGCTTTAGTTCTTTCACATTCTAGATTTTATATTCAATGATCAGTGCCATGAATGCTATACTATTGATAAAGCTTGTGAATATCATTGTTGACATGAATGTTGTGCTATTGATAAAGCTTGGGAATATCATTGTTTGCTCAAACCAATGCCAAAGTGTGTCTATCATTATATGCTTCCCAGTTTGTTTGATTTTATTTTCAGAGCTGTTGTTAGACCTTGTGGCATTTGTAAATTTGGAACCTGAGATTGAGAGTTGAGACTTCCTTTTCTTTATAAGTGGATCTATTTGAGGCATAGCAGAAAAGTTCACGCACCTAGTAATGGCATATAGTTATTTGCAGTCTAGTCAATAGTGTGGAATACTCCATGTTCAAACATTCCTTGTTTTGGGATCTTGCCAGGGCAATACACTATTGTTCTCGCTTGCATTCCTTTGTGTTATTTACTTAACTAACTTAAAAGATTAACCCCTTTAATTTATCTAGGCTTGAGTTTATTTTTACTCGGGTTTTTAGGTGTCCCTTTTCAGTTTTATTGCTAATGCTATAATTAAATTAGGTGATGCTTTTCATGCTTTATAGTTTCCTCTTGTTGAAAGTTTAATTTCATGTTTTCCAAACTACAGAAGAGATGTTTCTGGTTGATTGATTTAATGGAATTGGAAAACTGATCTTACTGCCCGCTAGACTCCCTACACAACTGTGATGAGATGGTCGATGGACTACTCTTGAATCACCTAATGTGGCGGGCACTCGATTTCACAAGGACCCAGGCTAGCTGGGATACAAACCGTGGTTGGCAGGGTCTGAATAATTTAATTTGCTGAGCAGAACAGAATACTACGTTATTTTGTAGAATTTAAATTGCTGTACTTTGGAATACACATTCGTGTTTCATATGGCTTTTTGACATCTGTTCCTTTCTTTTGCCATCATGATTCAGGGCCTGTGCTTGGGGACAATGATTGGGACCTAGGATGAGGAGTTATTCTTCTATCCAGCAATCATTTGAGGTGCTTCCAGAGCTGTGCAATAAACGTAGACATCACTAATGAAAAGCCTGGACATCCAAGACATCAAGAGATATTTGTACTTGCCTCTTGCTTTGAAAAATAAATAACACCAGATGCGGTCAAGCTCTGTTGTCTTTGTAAAAGATTGGATTGACACCAGAACTTTCTTATAGGACATCGTAGGGTTAGAAGAGCTTTCAGTGTTTTTGCCTTTTTGACTGTGGCTGGCCATTTGTATCCTGGAAATACAATCAGAACCTTCATCTGTAGAGGCAATTGCTCTTATTAATAGACCATCACAATCTGACAATGTACATAGAAATCCTGGACAAGGTTTTATATGTCCAGGGTATTAAATGAATCAGATTGCACAGGTGCATCAGCTAAATTGCCCACAGGAGCTTTCAGAGCGTTTTTAAAGACTCCTAGAACAGAATCCTTCTCTCCTGCGCAGGTTTTGCTGAAGGTTGATAATGTCAGCGAGGCTCTAATCTGTCATAGACAAGTCACCCCGCTGCCCAAAATTTCCTGCTCCTACCATCTGGATCTATACCGTCTCTGATGGAGACATGAATTTTTTTTATTAAGGCATTGTTTGTTGAAAAGAAGATTATTTTTCATTGTTTATCAGGATCATGCAAAGTGATTTCCTTGAAAGTATAATAAAAGTAGAAAATTATTTGTATCTATCACATAAAAAATAAAAAATATATTTTTATTTATTTAAAATTATTTTTTCAAGCTAGTGTCAAAGATGTTGGAGAAACATAAACAGCCAGACCAGGAACAAAGGCCGTTTATTGTTACATTGGAAGATAACATCTGCAGCCAACCTGGCAACGAAAGGATTTTTGCTCGCCAGAGAGAAGAAAGACCGTTAGTAAACTGTGCATCAAAACAAATATATTGTCATTTACTTATGTAGGCATGGATCAAATCAGACTCTTTCCACCAGAATTTCTTGTAATAATCGACAACAAAACCTGATAACGTTATCCAAACGAATATATTGTTTTTTTAATAATTCCATGCCGTACTAGTTAACATAAATAAATTATTATTATAATTCGCCGACTAATTTTTTATTTTCTTTATTCTTAGTGAAGGAATATTCGCCTAACTTATTAGTATATCATACAATTATTTTCACACATTTAAAGAGTCTTAAACTTCCCAATGCGAGAAGAATTTGTCTCTACCCTGACATGGCTGTAAAACTCGGATTGACGGTTGTTGGGCCTTTGATTCATTTGTTTGTCGATCCTTCTTCAGAAGTTTGCTTTTGTATCTTCCAATTTGTTTTCTGGCAGCATGGCATAAACAATTAAACATGAGGACAAGACCAAAGACGGCTAAGAGCTGCTGGGATTTGCCACCGCATCTCTGCATGGAGGATACTAAACAATATATAGACATGGAAAAAGGGACTTGCAATGCATGATTGCACAGCAAGTAGGATATTCTCGACGAATATCTGCTACATTTTGCATCTTGTTCTAGTTTTCTTCAATGGCAAAAAGATTGCCCATCTTTATCCTCTTATTAAATTCACTTATTCTTGTTATAAAACAGCCCAATAAAGTTGTTGCTCATCACAACATACACACCTGAAAAAACAACATGAACTACGAGAATTATGACCCTTCTTTCCCTGATCAACCTGTGGTCGATCTCTACCTCCCAGTATGGGCTAACCTAGCATCCTTTCGGTCCAAGCCAGCCTTCATTTGGGCTGAAGACGGCTCAAATGGTGCAACCAAGAATTCAACCATCACTTATGCTCAGCTCAATGAATCAGTTCACTCAATTTCTACCCAGTTACTTACTCAATTACAAAGAGGTGACACTGTCGTGATTTTATGCTCACCTGGGTTAGAGCTTGTTGAGATCATCTTTGGGTGCCAAAGAGCTGGCCTTTTGTGCATCCCTGTGTTCCCACCAGACCCTTCTTTCACTAAAGAAAACTATCACCATCTTGTTAGAGTTCTGTCCCAGACAAAGCCCAAAGCTGCCATAGCGCACCATGATTACATTGCCAGAGTTCAACACTACATCTCCTTGTCCTCTGACAATCATAAGCTTGCAGAGATGTTGCAAAAGCTCACCTGGATCTCTACTTCTGATATCAAAGACAAGAAAGTGAGTTCAAATATGGGCTCATTGCCTTATAATGGCTGTAGACCAAATGAAATGTACTTAATCCAATACACTTCAGGTGCTACAGGGATTCCAAAACCTGTGCTGGTAACAGCAGGAGCAGCTGCTCACAATGTGAGAGTAGCCAGGAAAGCCTACGATCTCTATCCAAACAGTGTTATTGTCTCTTGGTTGCCTCAGTACCATGACTGTGGCCTGCAGTTTTTGTTATTGACTATCATATCTGGTGCAACAAGTGTGCTAACATCACCTGGCGCCTTTGTGAACCGGCCTGGGCTATGGCTTGAGCTGATTTCAAAGTTCCAAGCTACTTGCACTCCAGTTCCATCATTCTCATTACCACTTGTTATAAAGCGTGGTGGGGTTGATAAAGGAACTCAGCCTATAAGTTTATGGAGTTTGAAAAACTTAATCATCATCAATGAGCCTATTTACAAAGCATCGGTTGACAGGTTCGTCGAAATGTTTAAGCCTTTTGGGCTAAACCCATCATGCATTTCTCCATCTTATGGCTTGGCAGAAAACGGCACCTTTGTTTCAACAGCATGGAGAGGCAACTGCAGCAATGCTGCTAGCTTTCCACACATCCCGTCACACAACAAGCTCTTGCCATGTGCAAGGCTTGCTTCTCAACGTGAAGAAGAAGAGGACATGGACATTATAGTTGTAGACGAAGAAACTTGTGAGCTTGTTGTGGATGGAACGGAAGGTGAGATTTGGGTCTCATCTCCAAGCAACTGCTCAGGTTACCTTGGCCACCCATCTTTAACTCGAGAGATATTTCAAGCAAGACCAAGGAACAAGGTGAGCCGGTGCTTTGTCCGCACAGGCGATAGAGGAATCATCAAAGGAGAAGAAAGGTTTCTCTATGTGACCGGGCGGTGTTCAGATGTTATCAAACTCCCAAACAATCAAGAAATACACCCTCATTTCATAGAGACAGCTGCTCAGAATAGTTGTCAAAAGTTTCTCAGAGGAGGTTGCCTTGCTGCATTTGAGATGTCAAGCACTATAGTTCTTGTTGCAGAGATTCAAAGACACGAAAAGGATGTTAAGGTATTGAAACAAATCTGTGAGTGGGCAAAGAAAGCTGTTCTGAAGGAAGAGAAAGTTGAAATTGGCTTGATGGTTCTAGTTAAGAGCGGAAGTGTTCCGAAAACAACTTCAGGGAAGATTCAAAGATGGGCTGCCAAAGATATGCTGATTAGAGGCAAAATGAGTGTGGTAATGGAGATGCAGTTCGAGGATAACAATGCAAGATTCTTGCCATCGTACGAGGCAATAGGTAAAACAAATAAAGAGATCAGATGTCAAGGGGGAAACAGAACAAGTACTGTTGCTGAAGATAGAGATCAAGAAATCTCCCTAGCATTTTCAAGCACTCCAAGGCGTCCCCCAATGCTTTCTCTTCTGTGAGAAAAATATGTTGTGGTTGCTTGTCTTTGAATAAGCTAGCGAGTTAATGCTAAATCTTTCGTTTAACCAGATTCCGAAGCAATTTGTTTTTCTAGTCACCATGACTTGTTGTGGATTCATCGATGCTTTATTAAAAAAAGCCTATGCAATGGTGGAGCTACATTATATCACATAAACTGAGAATTTAACAAGATTTTCCCAGGAAAAAAGTATGAGAATTTTGGTTTGGGCTTTTAGGTTTGGTTTAGAGTAAAAATGCCCGCGGCTCCAGGTCTGGTAAGGCCCTTTTCTTTCCTGCTTGCTTCGAGCGTGTCCATTCACCCAGGGCCATAAGCGACGACAGTAGCTATTATCAAGAGTTGATCGCATAGTTGTCAAACGTGGTTGTGATCCGAAAAAAGGTGGCTCATGATTTATTGAATCAACTGAAAAATCATCAAAAATGTTTTTTTTTTTAATTTCTTGTTGTTGACCCCATCAAATTAATCAAATTTTATCAGGTTAATATTTTTTTAAAATTATTTTTGCATTAAAAAACCCAGATTTCAACAAATTAATACTTTTTTTTTTATATAACAATCTAGCAATAAATGGCTTAACCAAGACATGACCTAATTAACCAATCACTTCAAAAAATAGTATTTTCAAATAATCTTTGGTGACCAAATTCAACTACAAAAACTATGAGCAAGGATCATTTTCTTCTCAATAGCGTGATATTATTATTATTATTAAAAAAAAAACCTCGTTTTTTTATTAAAAAAAAATGTAATCCAATCTCGAATCAGTGATACTTATATCATGTATAGTTTTACTTAAAATCGGTAAAACTTCATCAAATTAGTCCATCAATCTACAAGCACATTTAATGACTTCTAGTGAACCTAGCTAGCTTTAACATACTCTTCCAGGCCTCCATCGGTTCCATGCCCAGGATTCTGTATCCCCGGGAGGAGCAGCTCGATCCATTAGTCCGCCTCTAGCTCCCCGAACCCACCCGACAGCTGGTTGTTACAACGCAGAATATAATACCAGTGAACGAAAAAGTAACACAGATCAAGATAAAATCTGAACATTTCGAAGAGATTTTATTTCCTTGCAGAATATGACACGAATTGTTGAATTTATCATTCACGGTTGCCACTGAGTAATCCCTGGAAATGAACTCTGTTTACGAACAATTGAACTACAAATTAATAATGTAATTAAGAATCTTATAAAGAGTTAATTAAATCCTAACTCCGAGCAAACACAGACGGCATGCTTAATACATGCAAGCAAGATGAAAAGCGATGGACGTATAAGAACTTGTTTTGGGAAGGGAAACAAGGGCATCGTTTTACTTGGAATATTTTCTTAATGTATCAAGAAAGATATTGGTGAATATATATAAAAATATACATAATCTCTCAATAGATGGTAGAATTAATTGTTTATCAGAGTTATTTTGATATTCAGAATATATAGTTTAATCTATACACCTAAAGGCAATTACTAGATTTAGTAAAAGCTAATTTCAACTTCAACCGCAATTCCAAACCAATGTTTCCGTTTATGGTTGAAGTGTGAGAGAAAAAATCAAATCTTGAGTAAAAAATCACACTTCTGGGTGTTTGATAATCCTCTTAAACACATGGTTTTGGTAAGAGAATACATTCAAACCATGATTTTGAAAAAAATAAACTAAAATTTCATGTTTTTTTCCCTTCCAAAATCATGGGTTGGATACAAATCATGAATTTGAATACAAGCGATAGCCTTATTATAGCAAAGGAATCACGTCCTCGATGGGGTTATAGAAAAGAAATAAGAGCCCAACCTTAGACTTCTTTATATTTATCTACTTGTTGATATGCTTACTTCTTTCGACCAAGAATTTCTCACACCGTATATCGAACCTTAAACCACTTGTCTTAAAGTATACATTTTCTAAATCAGGCACGGGAGAAGTTCAATCTCGAATCCATGTTTTGTTTGAAAGCTTTTACTCATTGATAAACACATTAACAAATCACTCACGTAGTCGGTGAGCCATTGCTAGTGGAAGGAGCACCATGATCACAGCATTAATGAACTGCCACAAGTACTGTAGTGGGCAAAAGTATCTGAGTGTGTGATGCTTTAGCCTGCCACACCCCAAAGCTTGAATGCTGCAATGCGCATGCCAAATTAAGCTGCCTAAGCTAAAATGTCGAGAGATATTGAGATTAAAGCTCTCGAAATGGAATAGATGAGATAAAAATTAAAAATTCTCCTATGTTCCCAAGATTTTCATACCGGATGTGATATTCAAACTTCGAAATTGCGGTGGAGATTAACAGGACTAAGGCCTAGAACGAACATGTGCTATGCATCTGAAGAAAGAAAGAAAGAAGCGGGAAGAAAAGATTCCGAGTCGGAGATCATGCTACTCGTAATAATAAAAAAATGTATAAAGCTCCTGCCTGACTCTAGCTTTCGGGATTCTATTGGTGGAAGCTGTATTGCAACAAAAAATGAACATGAACAGGTAGAGAGGGCTATGTAGCAAGCAAATAGGCAAGTACCAAAGCAAAAGATGTTGAAAGAGAGGGACAAATTAAGCCATCGATTGCATCACAGAAAGGTAAAGACATTGCTTGGGGCAAGCGTGGTGTTGCAGGGAGGCTTGCGATTCAAAAACAGAATGCCTACCTTAGCCATTGGTCATGCTTGAGAGTTGAGATTGAGAGAATCATTCTGCTCTACATTACACGACAACACCTTTCCTGTGGACCGTTCCCATGCAGGTTTTTTCACTTTTTACCCCCCCCCCCCTCCTTCTCTCATTTAATGCAGCTCTTTCCCTCTTAATTTGTATAAAAATTACCATTAAACTTTAAGCATTTATATAACAGAATCTTTAGTTATTCTTGGGCAATCTTAAATATATTATCCATGTCCAAACTATAACATTTACAGAAATTTTATTTCAAATAGCTTCCTTAATTAGATGCTCCAAATCCAAGCAAGCGTGTGTATGATATTATGATAACTTTCATGGTTGCTGAATGAGAAAAAAGTTATACAAAAATTATAAATAATGATTGTTTTTGTAACTAAGAGATCGATGAGCATTTATTTTTGTGTTGTAAAAATACATTTAGTTTAAAAAAACATTAAATTTAATGTTTTTTTAATGTTTTTCTATGACTTTAATACTATGATTTTAGAATTAGATAATTGTTTATTTTTTTGTAAAAATATTTTAAATATAAATTATATCCAATCATATATATTTAATAAAATTAAATATTTATACATATTTGCTAGCTTGTCAAATTACAAGTCTTGATTAATATTATGTCTACAATAATGATTGTAAAAAATAAAAAATATTTTACATATACTTTTAAATAAAAAGTACTTTTAAAAAACACAATTTACTGCGGTAATAAATACACATTAAGATTTCAAAAGAGAATTTCCAAGAAGACCATATAAAATTGTAGTTTACATTAACTAAATATTTTTAAGAATATAATAAAAATAAAATACAATTTCAACCGGGGATATATATATATATTATAACACAAACCCTAACACTGTAACAAAATATAGAACTAGCCTGTAAAAGTATGAGTTTGATCATGAAACTAATTACAGGGTGATGCAATGTCAAGGGTGGTTTTCGACTAAAAAGCACAGTGGCGAATATATATAAAGCTAGCTAGGTCGCATAAAGGGCGAGGAGGGAATACACCGTATGCATCCGTTTGGTTATCTAGGGGGTCAGGCTGGGCTAAAGATAAGAAATGGAAAGGAAGGCAATAATGAAGGGGTGAAGTGGGACCCAGTGTGGCAGGGCGTGGGAGAGGGATGAACATGACGTTGTCGGTTGTTTTGTGCAGAGAAAGGGAGGGCTCTTAATCTCATCACCATCTCCTCACAAAATTTATCTATCCTCTGGCTTCATCACAAGCAACCAAGCTGTCTCTTGTTGGATATGTAGTTGGCCTGTTGGAAGCCCAGAAGCACAGTCCTTGCTCCCATGCTCTAAAGCTTAAAAACACCACTCAAACCCTCTCTCTTTTACATCTTTCCCCTGCTAATTCTTTTGTGGTTTCTGCATACTTGAAGACATTAGCTAGAGAGAGAGAGAGATGTTAAAGACCTGATGATGGTAATAAAGCCTGTGGTGCTGGTACTGCGCGCTAGCTGTTGCCTCTCTCTCTCTCTCTCTCTCTCTCTCTCCTGAAACTGTGAGTTTTGTCCCGTTTAACGTTCAATTTCCTTTTTGTTCTTAAGATCTTCTTTCTTCGTTTTATTGCCTCTCTTCCATCTTATCTTTTGGAACAACTGAGGATGGAGCAAGTTCTTGAATTTAGCTTAGGGCATTTCGTACGTATTTAAGCTGCTACTATGATTTTTGTTTTTGAAATGCTTCTTCTCCTTTACTGTTAGGCATAAAATCTTGGAGGGCTCCAAGATTCGAAGTTCCAATATTGTTATATAAAAAAAAAATCCGAAAGCTTAAGATTTTCTTTTCAAAAAAGATTATATAGGCGTGGTGCAAAAATCATGGAGATAAGAGGTCTAGAAAATGATATAAGAACGTCAGTCCCTTCAAGTTACAGTCATCAATCGTCAGGGCTAGAAGGAAGAAAAGAGAACCACAATGGCACCACTGTCCTTACTTACACTCAAACCCTAGATCACCAACGCCAACCCTCAAGATCTCCAAACCCAGATCGACTTGCAATCATCTCAAGCGGACCCAACTCCAAAACATCTAATACAAGGTACCGCGAATGTCTCAGAAACCACGCGGCCAACGTAGGCGGCAGTGTGTATGATGGCTGTGGTGAGTTCATGCCAGGGGGAGAAGAAGGAAGTTTAGAGGCGCTAAAATGTGCTGCTTGTGAGTGCCACCGCAACTTTCACCGCAGAGAAATCGATGGGGAGACTCAATTCAGTCCTGGATCAAGAAGAAGTGCTACCATGGTTCATAGTATTCAGTTGCCACCATCATTGCCTTCTCCAGCTGCACTGCATCACCACCACCACCACCACCAAAGATATTCTATGGGGTTGCATACCAGTCCTAACACTGCAAATATGGTTCAACCCATGAGTGTGGCTTTTGGTGGTGTTAGTGGAGGAACTGAATCTTCAAGTGAGGATCTCAATCCTTTCCAGTCTAATGCAGATGGAGTGCCTCCTCCTCCACCTTATGTTATGTCAAAGAAGAGATTTAGAACAAAATTCACACCGGAACAGAAAGATAAGATGATGGAGTTTGCAGATAAAGTTGGGTGGAGGATTAATAAACAAGATGATGAGGAAGTGCAGAAGTTTTGTGCTGAAGTTGGTGTGAGGAGACAGGTTTTCAAGGTTTGGATGCATAATAACAAGAATTTGAAGAAGCAGCCACAGCCAACAAGTTCCACTTGACGAGAACGAGAACGAGAACCCATGATTTTTTCCTTGAACATCATTAATCGCTTCAGGTGATAAGGGGTCCGTGACGGACATAAATGTGAAAAGCCTTGGCTGGTAGCTAGCTAGTTGTGTAGGAAGGAGAGGTCTATGAACAAAAAAAAAAAAAAAAAAAAAAAAAAAAAAGGAAGGAGGTGGTTTAGCAGGATTATTGAATATGGGAATTCAGGTCTTTGTCTTTGATCAGAAATTTGTAAGATTCTCATGTTATCTTAATTTCTGCAATCTTCCTTTTTCTCAGTGCCAATGTTCTTAGAACCTAGCTATAGGAAAGCTAGCTTCCATTGTTTTCCCTTTGGAGTTACTATGTTGGGCCGGATCGATCGTCACATATCTTTCATTTCCAAAGTTACTCAATTACTTTCCCCATTATTATTATTATCAGAGAAGGGAAACGAAGTAATAGATTGTTTCCTTGTTCTTCATTGTGCTCGATTCTGTTCAAGTTTTAACACAATCATACGAGGAACATGTGCATGAATCCTAATTGATATGATGGCAGCCATATGGGCCATGTTAGGCTTGATGTCATATCTGTCCATATCCCTAACTTAGCCTGTATTTGAGCCCAAAGAATAGTAGGGCTGGGCCATGTTTAATTCCATCCTCATCCATCATTTAATAATCGATTGGCCGCCGTTATAAATACAGTGGGGACATGTTTTGTATTTCGAAAGTATAAAGAATTATTTTAAAAATAATAAAAACGTAAATTTAATTATTGAAAAAAACAAGTAATCTGTTGAGTTCTCATGAAATATAATTGAATTTGAGCTGAATAAATGTCAAGATAAAAACGAAAGCAAAGTCAATGGATTTATCCTCTTTTGGCACGTGTCTGTTTGGGAATATAGGGCAAACCGTATTCATAAAAAAATTAATTTTTTTAATAAAAAATTAATTTTTTAATATGTTTTTGATCGTTTTGACGTTTTTATCTCAAAAATAATTTTTAAAAAATAAAAAATATCATTTTAATATATTTCAGCACGAAAAGTTATTTGAAAAGTAACAACAATCACACTCTGAAAATACCCTCAAATTATTTTTATTGTAAAACAATATGATGAGATATTATAAAATACTTTTAAAAACATATTTTATACTATAGTACCAAACACAAACTCAAAAACCTTTTGTATTTTGAAAATATTTTTGAAAAAAATAAAAATAAAATTATATTTTCTTCACTTCAAATTAACTTTTTTATATTTTACTATTTTTTAAAACAAAAATTTATTTAAAAAACAATTATTATTATATCATATTTTGTAAAAAATAATTGCTGTTCACCTGTTGCGAGGGTGTAATGATCAAGTTCATCACCGTGGTCTGGAGACTTTTTCCTGCCCGAGTCGCGTTCTGTAGACTGTTTTTGCATATGCAACAGGAGAAGCACAATAATTAATATTATTTACACGGTATCAATTCATGAACAAGTTTAGCGTTTATGTACAGTATGGCATTTATTCCCTGACTTCATACCATTCAGCATCTACCAAAACTCATAAATTATTACAGAATATATGGTGGTTCATTAATTATTTTATTTTGGATTGATTGAGAATCAAGTATAAATATATACATATATTTTTTGTTTTTTTATTTTTTATAAAATTATTACAATCTCGTAACTCAAATTATAGATTTTATATATTAATATGGATTGACTCTGACCGATTTAATATGTTATCATTTTAATATTTTTTTTAAAAAATATATTATTTTGATTTTTTTATCAAACTATGTTTTTTTTTCACAGTTAACCAATTTATATTTAGATTTATCAAGTTGACTAGATCACATTAAATCAATCTTTACATATTTTTTTATTTTTTGCTCAAAAAACACGGCATTAATGCATGAATATTTCTTTTTAACTTTTTTTATTTTAAATTATTTCGATTCAGTAACACACAGGTAATTAAATGATTATATTCAAATATAAATGAGTATAATTCATGCTCATGCAAAAGAAAGTGTAAGAAATCATTCAAGAATAAAGGCTACCTTATAAATTTTTTATTTTATAATTAAAGATACTTCCATGTATTGAAACAAATTAATTTATAATATTCTTCCCACAAATTCATACCTAAATTGATGATAAACCCATTCTAAATCCTTCTGCTGGGTTAATCTGAAAATTAACCTGTATTATACAAAGCCAGGCCAATGGACCTTTCTTTTAAAAAAAAAAAAAAAAACCCAACCAAGACCGAGCTGTCTTTCGAACCAAGTTTAAGCCTGTTAAATCAATCACCCTTCACCCCTAATAAACCTTAACAAAATGTCAAGAACTCTCTCTTTTGATTCAAACAAACTTCAGTCTCACTCACACATATCCATCTACACTTCATGGACCCTACACGGCACCCTCCCTAAATCCCATAAATCACATCTCTCTCCTTAGATCCTACGGCCCAGCTGGCCTACAGCCTCGTCCCCTTCACTCAATCTCCAACCCTTCAAGATCAAAATGCTCGATCTTGAAATGGGTAAACACTAAGCGTTTTCGTCGACGTCTACGTACTCAGCTTGTTAACGATTCGAATCGGACATGTCAACTGTGCGGATTCGATTGCCTGTGTTGCGGTGAATGATGTGTTTGTGATGCGTGCGTGGGGTGAGAATCTCGGCCGATGAGAAGGTTGTGACGTTATCGGACGGTGGAGGAGAGCTGTGTGGGGGCCGTGGGAGTGTCTGGTGAGTTGCATGAGGGATGCGTGGTGGGTTTTTTTTGTTTGGGATGGGTGTACGATCCAGCAGGTTTTGCTCGAATGCTTTTAATGCTGTGATCCTAACGTTAAATTTAACCACGAAGAAACTAATTGTTTTTTTT
>Ga0325402_1002245_pt1 | contig 16833 bp, 13 predicted proteins | sample PopdelMetagenome_22_FD_207212 | JGI IMG/M metagenome (GOLD analysis project Ga0325402, IMG submission 207212) | Populus deltoides microbial communities from Bellville, Georgia, United States - Xylem-PdKOR-R3 | ecosystem: Host-associated > Plants > Phyllosphere > Stem > Wood/Secondary xylem... | reverse complement strand
GAACCAAATCTAAAAGTAATGACTCCTAGCTCAACGTTAAGTGAAAAACGTAAAAAACCTAGAAGTAATAGGTTCAAGTGAACCTAGAAGAAGTCAAAGAGTTAGAAAGGAAAAACACATAGATACAGATTTTATTTCTACTGATTCAATTGTATTTTTAGTGGAAGGTGATAGAAATACAATATTAAAAAAGACACCTATGATCCTAAATATAGAAGATGATCCAAAGACATTTGGTCAAGCTATGTTTTCTAGGGATGTTGCTTTTTGGAAAGAAGCGGTAAATGATGAAATGGATTCAATATTGTCTAACAATACTTGGATCCTAGTAGATTTACCTCCAGGTTCTAAGCCAATAGGATGTAAATTGGTGTTTAAAAGAAAATACAATACCGATGGTTCTATACAAACCTTCAAAGCAAGATTGGTTGCCAAAGGTTTTACTCAAAAGGAGGGTGTTGATTATTTTGACACTTATTCTCCAGTGGCAAGAATTACATCAATTAGAGTTTTATTTGCATTAGCATCAATTTATAAATTGTATGTTCATCAAATGGATGTAAAGACGGCTTTTTTAAATGGAGATTTAAAGGAAGAAGTGTATATGGAGCAACCTGAGGGTTTTATACTTCCTGAAAATGAAGAAAAAGTCTGTAAATTGGTAAAGTCCTTATATGGTTTAAAACAAGCTCCGAAACAATGGCATGAAAAGTTTGACAAAGCAATTTTATTGAATGGTTTTCATCACAATGGTGTTGATAAGTGTATGTATTCTAAATTTACAAAAGATTTTGGTGTGATTATTTGTCTCTATGTAGATGACATGTTAATATTTAGTACCAATATTATTGGAATAGTTGAAACCAAAAGGTATCTTAAGAAACATAGTAATGGCTATGCACTCAATCAGTCACATTATATTGAGAAAATGCTTGATAAGTTTAAGCATCTTAATATAAAGGAGGCTAATACCCCATTTGACTCTAGCATAAAGTTAAGTGCTTATTGTGATAAAGCGGTAGCACAACTAGAATATGATAGTGCCATTGGAAAGTCTTATGTATGTTATGCATTGTACAAGACCAGATATAGCTTTTGCTATATGCAAGTTATCAAGATATACAAGTAAGCCGAATACAGATCATTGGAAGACTATTGCAAGTCTTTAGTTACCTAAAAAGAACGATCGATTTAGGCTTGTTTTATTCTGATTTTCCAGCTGTGATGGAAGGATATAGTGATGCAAGTTGGATGACTAGTTCAAGTGATAATAAGTCCACATCAGGATGGATTTTCTCACTTGGAGGAGGTGCAATATCTTGGGCATCTAAGAAACAAACATGCATATCTCATTCTACCATGGAATCAGAATTTATTGCTATAGCTGCTGCAAGTAAAGAAGCAGAATGGCTAAGAAATATGTTGTTTGATATTAAGTTGTGGCCACAACCTATGTCAGCTATTTCTTTATACTGCGATAGTGAAGCAACTATGTCTCGAGCTTATATTAACATTTACAATGGTAAATCAAGACATATAAGCATTCGACATGGATATATTTGAGAGTTGATTACAAATGGTGTAATCACCATTGTCTATGTGAAGTCTGTGAATAATTTAGCGGATCCGCTCACAAAAGGACTATCTAGAGACATGGTACGAAAAACAACTAATGGAATGGGGTTAAAACCCGTTATTAAAGATACCAGTAATAGGAACCCAACTTCGGATTAGCGAGAAGCTTATCTCTTAGTTTAATGGGTAATAACAAGTTACTGTTTTGTATCTGTTTGACACTGATAATTAAGTTGAGTCCCTATTCTGATAGTATTCAATGTGTTCTATTACGAAAAGTAGGATGAGCGTGGGCTCTTAATGGAATTTAAAGTTCGTGTCTAATGTAATAGAGACATGTATAATTCCACCTATATGAATATAAAAGTGGTGCCGCTTTTAACAAGAGTTAGGGTTTTCTCTTGTAAATATTCAAGAAAAAAAAATTATGATTTTAGCACATGGCCATAATAGTGCTAAACAGTTGTAAACCTCTTTAAGAGTTTGGATAGTATTATGTGTGTAATATCTTTTATTCTACAACAAAAGTTTTGGTTTAATCTACGGACACCAATAACTTTAGTAGGATTCAAGTTCTAACACTAATTGAAGGTTTAAATTGCAAAATACCTTTTTGTAAGCATAATTCCATCAAGTGAAAAGACCTTCATTACAAACTAGTGGGGGATTGTTGGTGTAGTTTGTAAATGAATAAAAAAAAAAGATGTTTATCCCACATTGGAAAGAAACACTCCCTCCTAATGTTTCTAAGTGTGGGTTTCTATTGTGTAGTAAATTAAGCCATGATGGACAAACTCTCTTATTTGGCTTCCTAATGTTATTATATGGATATTTATAATATTATTTGGAACTTGGAACTTAATATGAATAGTCATACTATTTGATGAACAATCATATTGTTTTATCAATAGTCATATTGTTTGATGAACAATCATATTGTTTTATCGTTATGTTTCAAGTCTATAAAAGCATGTTACTATACAGACAAAAAAAATAATAACAAAAAAAAGACATTCTTTTCTTGGTCTTATCTTCTCATTCTTTTAGAGGTTTAGAGAGCTTAATTGTATCCTAGAGGTGTTGTCTATGTGTGGGACAAATAAACACCTTAAAAATAGTGTTTTCACTCCTCTAAGCCAACTCCATATTTGTTTTCACCCTAAATTTTCGTAACAAGCGCACATTTAGACTTTTGTGCTCTTGTAACCAATGCCATGGCCAACGTATCCAAAGAAATAGTTGCAGCTTGAAAGAAATTCCTCACTCTAATTGCTATATATGATCACTGCCCAGATCATGTCCAGCTTGCATAACCCAAGCATGGCAGTTTCTCAAAAGCTTTATGTTGCTCTCTTCCATGTTCTGCTTCTTTCCTTGTTTCCCTTGAAGACCAAATCATCTGCAAGAACACAAGCTGAAGCTCTCCTCCAATGGAAAAGCGCCTTGTCTTTCTCACCTCCTCCTCTTAGTTCATGGTCTCGTTCCAACCTCAACAACCTCTGCAAGTGGACTGCTGTTTCCTGCAGCTCCACCTCTCGAACAGTCTCTCAAATAAACCTCCGCAGCCTAAACATAACTGGAACACTCGCCCATTTCAACTTCACCCCATTTACTGATCTCACCATGTTTGACATCCAGAGTAACAATGTCAACGGAACGATACCATCAGCCATTGGCAGCCTCTCCAACCTCACTCACTTGGACCTCAGTGCCAACTTCTTCGAGGGCAGCATACCTGTGGAGATATCTCAGTTGACAGAGCTTCAGTATCTTAGTCTTTACAACAACAATCTCAACGGTATCATCCCCTTTCAACTTGCCAATCTTCCCAAGGTAAGACACTTGGACCTTGGAGCAAACTACCTGGAAAACCCTGACTGGTCCAACTTTTCCATGCCTTCTTTGGAATATCTTAGTTTTTTTCTCAATGAACTTACTGCAGAATTCCCCCTTTTTATAACCAATTGCCGGAACTTGACGTTTCTGGATTTGTCACTCAATAAATTCACAGGCCAAATACCAGAGTTGGTCTATACCAATCTGGGAAAGCTTGAGGCCTTGAATCTCTATAACAATTCATTCCAAGGACCATTGTCATCCAATATTTCGAAGCTTTCCAATCTCAAAAACATCAGTCTACAAAATAACCTGTTGAGTGGTCAAATTCCCGAAAGCATTGGTTCGATATCTGGTCTTCAAATTGTTGAGTTGTTCGGCAATTCTTTCCAAGGAAATATTCCACCTTCTATAGGCCAACTTAAGCATCTTGAAAAGCTTGATCTCCGGATGAATGCCTTGAACTCAACGATCCCTCCTGAGTTTGGTCTTTGCACTAACCTCACCTACTTGGCCTTGGCTGATAATCAGCTAAGTGGGGAATTGCCTTTGTCTTTGTCCAATCTATCTAAAATAGCAGATATGGGTTTATCTGACAACTCTCTCTCCGGTGAGATCTCACCTACCCTTATATCCAACTGGACTCAATTGATCTCGCTTCAGGTTCAAAACAATTTGTTTTCTGGAAATATTCCTCCAGAAATTGGGAAGTTGACAATGCTTCAATACCTTTTTCTGTATAATAACACATTCTCTGGTTCCATTCCCCCGGAGATAGGAAACTTGAAGGAGTTGCTAAGTTTAGACCTTTCAGGAAACCAGCTTTCAGGCCCCCTTCCTCCACCATTATGGAATCTCACAAATCTTCAAACCCTGAATCTTTTCTCAAATAACATCACCGGTAAAATTCCATCAGAAGTTGGAAATTTGACGATGCTGCAAATTCTTGATCTCAACACCAACCAGCTCCATGGGGAGTTGCCACAGACCATTTCAAATATTACTTCTTTAACTTCCATCAATCTGTTTGGCAATAACCTCTCTGGTAGCATTCCAAGTGATTTTGGGAAGTACATGCCTTCTCTGGCGTATGCTAGCTTTTCAAACAATAGTTTCTCTGGAGAATTGCCGCCTGAATTGTGTAGAGGTCTGAGTCTTCAACAATTTACTGTCAATGAAAACAGTTTTACAGGGTCACTGCCAACCTGCTTGAGGAATTGTTCGAAGCTAACACGAGTTCGGCTTGAAGAGAACCGATTCACTGGAAACATCACTAATGCATTTGGTGTCCTTCCAAATCTTGTTTTTGTTGCCCTCAGTGACAATCAATTTATTGGTGAAATCTCACCAGATTGGGGAGAATGTAAAAACCTCACCAATTTACAGATGGACGGAAACAGAATTTCTGGTGAAATCCCTGCTGAGCTTGGGAAGTTGCCCCAGCTGCGAGTTCTAAGTCTGGGCTCCAATGACCTGGCTGGGAGGATTCCTGCTGAACTGGGAAATCTGAGCAGGTTATTCATGCTCAACTTGAGCAACAATCAGTTGACAGGGGAGGTACCTCAGAGTCTAACCAGCTTGAAAGGCCTTGAATCTCTCGACTTATCTGATAACAAGCTGGCTGGAAACATATCAAAAGAGCTTGGGAGTTATGAGAAGCTATCAAGCTTGGACTTGAGCCACAACAACCTTGCTGGTGAAATACCTTTTGAACTGGGCAACTTAAACTCGTTGCGGTACTTGTTGGATCTTAGCAGCAACTCACTCTCAGGAGCCATACCTCAAAATTTTGCAAAGCTATCGCAGTTGGAGATTCTCAATGTCTCACATAACCATCTCTCAGGAAGAATCCCAGATTCGCTGTCTTCCATGGTTAGCCTGTCTTCTTTTGATTTCTCATACAATGAGTTGACAGGTCCTTTACCATCTGGAAGGGTTTTCAAAAATGCATCCGCAAGATCTTTTGTTGGAAATTCAGGATTGTGCGGTGAAGGAGAAGGACTATCACAATGCCCAACAACAGACAGTAGCAAGTCCTCGAAGGATAACAAAAAGGTTCTTATTGGTGTTATCGTTCCTTTTTGTGGCTTATTAGTAATAGCAATTATCTTTGCTGTTCTGCTATGTTTCCGAAAAACCAAACTGCTTGATGAAGAGGCCAAAATAGCCAACAATGGTGAGAGTTCCAAGTCAGTGATATGGGAAAGAGAAAGCAAATTCACATTTGGGGATATTGTCAAGGCCACTGATGACTTCAACGAGAAGTACTGCATTGAAAGAGGAGGATTTGGTAGTGTTTACAAAGCAGTATTGTCTACAGGTCAAGTAGTTGCAGTCAAGAAACTCAACATGTCAGACTCCAGTGACATCCCAGCAACCAATCGCCAGAGTTTCGAGAATGAGATTAAAATGCTGACAGAAGTTAGGCACCGGAACATCATAAAGCTTTATGGGTTTTGCTCCAGGAGGAACTGCTTGTACCTGGTTTACGAGGGTGTTGAAAGAGGAAATCTGGGAAAAGTGTTGTATGGGATAGAGGGGGAAGTGGAGCTTGGTTGGGGCAGGAGAGTGAATACAGTGCGAGGAGTAGCTCATGCAATTGCCTACTTGCACCATGACTGTTCTCCGCCCATTGTGCACCGTGACATATCATTGAACAACATTTTTCTAGAGACAGATTTTGAGCCACGTCTTGCGGATTTTGGCACTGCAAGACTCTTGAATACAGATTCCTCCAACTGGACGGCAGTTGCTGGGTCTTATGGCTACATGGCTCCAGGTAAGACAAACAATCCTATGTTCTTGATTTTTGTTCTTGTCATGTGAGTATCTGCTCTAAAATTATAAAAGCTATAACATGTGTACAACGAGGAAGGAAATGGGAAACATGGCATGATGTTAAAAACTTTCATACTGGATGTTTCAAATGTTCATTTTGATTGCCTGGTGTTTTCAGAACTGGCACAAACAATGCGGGTAACAGACAAATGTGATGTGTATAGCTTTGGGGTGGTGGCTTTGGAAGTCATGATGGGAAGGCACCCGGGAGACCTCTTATCCTCATTATCATCAATAAAACCATCATTGTTAAGCGATCCAGAGTTGTTTCTAAAGGATGTGCTAGACCCGCGGCTCGAAGCTCCCACAGGCCAAGCAGCAGAGGAAGTTGTTTTCGTAGTTACAGTGGCCTTAGCATGCACACAAACCAAGCCAGAGGCACGGCCCACCATGCATTTTGTGGCACAAGAATTATCAGCAAGAACTCAAGCTTACCTGGCTGAGCCACTGAACTCGATAACTATCAGCAAGTTGAGAAGTTCTCAAAAATAAAACACGATGGACCTCGTAGGATAGGCTACTTTTGGTTTGACAGATCCATGGCTTTCACAAATTACAATTCAAGGAGGTGGGCTTTACTTCCTTGTGGCTGTCTTAGTATAAAGATTATAGTACTGAGTTTTATATTTTCTTTGATAATCCTTCTGTGTAATTAGTTACCAGAGTACGGATGCATGTTCCGTGTCATGTATTGCTTTTGGTTAGTGTCTAGAGACAAATACAAAAGAGACAGAAACATGTCTGGTTGGTGACGCAGAGACGAAAACATCAAATAAATCTGTCTCTGAGACAGTTTTATAGTGAATTTAATCTAATGTTTTTGTCAAAGATGATGGACACTTCCAATTTTGAAACAATCTACCATGTTTGGTTGACTTTGATCCAGAGGGATAGATTCCTTGCCTTGACCTGGAAAATATATATATAGTCTGTGGATTGTAAATTTGTAATTGTAAGGATTCCTCCCTCAAGAGGGAATGTTTGGAACAGCATAATTTTTGAGTAATTCTTAATTAATAAAATTCTTAAAGTTTGCGTGCATACGCTTGCTTGCTAACAGAAAAATCTCACTGATAATCCATACAATGACCACTCCACTCCCCCATTAAAAAGGAAAAACAACTGAGCAAAAGTGGGATAACCTGTGAAAGACTCAAAACACAGAACAGAACAGGAGCTGACCGCAAAATTCAAAAGGCATTGACTAGCTAGCACTCCACCCCACATTGTTTGAGAATTGGGCCAGTTTGCTTGGGCAAGAAGGGATCAATTCTAACCCAAATCAATGAGAAAATAGATGCAAGAAGTATAGACCAGAGGACAACAATTGTAGGAGTCCTGTTTTGCCTTCCCATCAGACCTTTGAGGAAGGGATAGAGATGGACAATGACCCAGAAAGCGAAAAATAGCTTCCCAAATAAAGGACCCCATGATCCATATCCGTTGTTTATTGCATCGGATACTCCTGCTACAACTCCAACCATATTCAAGATGATTAGAGTGGTTGGTGGGATGAGGAGGGTGGTCCATTTGAAGAGGTACAGCTCTCCAAACTCGGCATCGTCTGCTGATTTTGATGTAACAGTGAAGTTAGTGTCTACTCCTCCAAGGACCTTGAGGAGGCCTTGGAAGACAGCAAAAAGATGAGCTGAGACACCGCCGATAACCCAAAATTGCTCATTACGCCACAAGTCCTGGATGCTGACTCCACTCCATCGAAGTTCTAACACAGATGTTGCTATGATTGAGATGAAAAGGGCTAGGAACCATATGCTAGCAAGGTTGTTCAGCTGCAAAGAAAAAAAATAAATTTGGTTAAAATTAATACTATTGGAAGAAGACAAAAAAGAATAGCTGTGGATGGAGGAATGACATTGTTTTCAATGTGTTAATCTCTGCAATACAATTCAGTATCACTTACAGTAGGGATGATAAATTTTCCTGTCAGAAGGCAGACTGCTGGAATAGTACAGTAGGCAAGTAAGGGAATGGAGGTGAAAGGGTAAACGATGGTGTTGATGTAAGCAAGCCTCTCCAGCAACTTCAACTTTCCTCCATAGCCATACCATAGAGGACAGTGATGACTAAGGAAAATCTCAATAGAGCCTAGTGCCCATCGCAGAACTTGGTGCAACCTATCTGATAGATTAATGGGAGCAGATCCCTTAAAAGCTGGTCTCTGGGGAGAACAGTAGACAGACCTCCACCCTCTACAATGCATCTTGAAGCCTGTCAGGATATCTTCTGTAACAGAACCATAAATCCATCCAACCTGCGATTAAGAAAATTCTTCATTCAGTAATCTTTCAACTCACCCAGTTATGATGATATGAACATTGACTTTGCTTAAACATTAATGCTTCAGCTTTTGAGCAGATAAGTAAAAGGAACGTAACTTTGGCTATTTATAAACAAAAACAACCGGAAATTTGTCAAAATGCTGATGTTCTTCAGACTCCATAAATATACGATTTTTCAATAAATGAAAATTGAAGCCAATGTTGCAAGTCTTGAAAGATTCGTTGAAAACAAAGGGCCTTTCGATATGCTACTCAGTACTCACCTCTTTACCCCATTCGGTTTTTTCTTCATACCCGCAACTTATAACATGAATGGCTTCCTTAATGTGTGATTGAGAGTTAGTTCCTTCAGGCAGGCCACCATTTTCCATGAGGGTAGAGGCAATAAATACCGGTGATTGCCCAAACCGTTTCTCGAAACTTTTTTGTGACATGAGTGATGATTTCTCCAACTCTTCGTAGCCTTCAAGCCCTTCTTCAATCTCTTCAAGATCAAAGACTGGTGCAGATGCTTTCCTTGTGTACTTCTTCCCCATCATTTTCTTTTTCATGGGGTATAGTCCTCCAAGAAGACTTCTTTGCCCTTTCTTCTTAGACTTTTTCCTTGAACCACCACAGCAACAGCAACACCATGAAGGCCAGCAATCGCATGTCATCTTGGGTCTCTTCTCGGACACTGGAGGATCATAGCCATACAAGGACTGCCTGTTGAAGACACATCCAGTACCAACATATACTGGCCCTTGAACCCCATCTAGACCTTTCATGTTTATCTGTCACAGAAAATTAAATGAATGCATCACTCACAAATTCGTTAGATTGAAAAATCAGAAATTGCTGCTATGTTATTTTCTTAACATCAGAGAATATAAGAGTTTTTTAATCCAGCACAACTTACATCAAAGAACACAACATTGCGATTAGCATATCTATCATGGCGATCAATACCATCAAACCTCTGCGGAAACTGGACATAGCAGAGCTTCTTCCCAAGTTGGGGATCCATCAAAAAGCACATGGCTTCTCTTACAGCCTTGCTGTTATTGATGTAATGGTCACAATCCAAATTCAACATAAAAGGTGCATTGGTGAGCACTGCTGAGACTCGAATCTAGAAATGGCATACAATGATGAATTCCATTAGTTATTTGAATTCTCTAGGATCAGAAAACTTGAGATTTAGTCAAGTTTTACTCACCAGAGCATTCATGGCACCTGCTTTCTTGTGGTGGTTATATCCAGGTCGTTTCTCACGGGAAACATACACAAGCCTCGGAAGCTCCTTGCCTTCCACGTCGAGCGCACCCTCACTTCCTAGATATACCTGCAAAGCAAAGCAGCTTTCAGTTGCACTGTAATATGATATCAATTCTGAGGCTAAAAATAATGAGACATATACGGATGATGTTGTTAAACCTGAATCATTCCAGGATGATCACGTGTGATGTTTCCAGGCCATGGGGTACCATCCTGCATCACCCATCCTTCTTCTGGTTTCTTTTGGGCCTTTGACACCAATGCGTTGATCCTTACTTTGAATTCTTCATATTCTCTCTACAATATACCACACGATCAATCCCTTAAAACAACATCTAATGATCATAGAACTTCCACTAAATGTTTCATGCAGTAGAGTAGTTAAGGAAAGGATTATATCTGTTGGAAGAGTGAAAAGCAACACTAGTTATAGAAATATGCAAAGGAGACTATTTGGAAGTTGGTTCTGCTTACTTTCATAGCTCTGCGCTCCTTCACAAAGTTGGGATGCACTTTGTCTTTCAAGTAGTCAATCTTCTGAGTGAAGTAGAACTCAGGAGCCCTTGGCTCAATGTTATGCTTCTTGCAAAATGGAACCCATCTTCTAGCAAACTCAGCAGTTTCTGCTAGGGAGTCGAAAAGGAGCATGGATGCACCATCATCTGATACATAACAACTGACCTTGTCGACAGGATAATCAACGGATAGGATTGAAAGGACTGTATTTGCAGTTATGATTGGTGGTTCCTTGAGAGGATCCACAGTACTCACAAACACATCAACTGGGCCCAGACGATTAGGCTCACCCTCACGCTCAAACCTCATGGATAGGCGATCAAGATAAGTTTCACGTTCAATGGGGTTCCATTTTGGGAACTGGTCAAGGATCCAGGAGAGGCCAAACCATACCTCACATATTACAGAGATAAGCCACAATGCATAAGCATCGTATGCTGGAGTTAAGATCCGAAAACGGAAAAAGAAGCAAAGAATGATAAGTCGAAGGACAATGACAATTCGATACGGGTTGATTCTGCTTGAGGGAATTGGGATTTTTCTCCATAGTGGTTGCCTGGCTTCAGCCATGCTGTAAAAGTATGTTGTTAGTATCGATAGCAGAACCATCTTAATGCAAAGAAGAAGATGAGGATGCAAAAAACACTCACAGGTACTCATCTTCTTCTCCTTGATCATTTCCTCCATCATCTTTGCTCACCAAACCTCTCTTTTCTTGCCTAACTTTCCATTTCTCTACCCTCTCTTGCCATTCTGCATTGCTATAACCCTCTTTCTCGCCTTCAAGATCCTTACCAGCAACTGATCGATCCATACGAACATGAATATGAATGAACAAATAAAAAGCTTCTTCCAAAGAGATCCTAATGTGAAATCATATCATTAAAATTCGCATACCACTTCCTGCTGACGAAAAGGCCGGACGAATGGGGTGCATTTCCTGTTCATTGTAGTGCTCAATTTCCTGCAAAACTCACCCCCACAAGCTTAAAGATCTTCATACTCTATTAACAGATGGTTATTCTTTGAATTCAGTAAGATATCAACGATAAATTAAACAATAATTAGAGTCTAAATTAGTTTAATTAATTTATGATTAGGAAGCAAATCACTCAACAGGTTTTGAACATTAGATGGGGACAATAATTCTTGTGGACAGGTTTACTGATAACTCCATTCACTGAACAGACATCAATCAGCTAGAAATTCTAATTTATGCCAACAAATTAAGGAGGTTGGTTTCTGTTGAATTGATTTACCGTGTGACTAAAAACATTTTTCTGATTGGATTCATCATGATCATGATGCTTAATCTGAAATTCGTCTTCAAAATCATCAAAATTGGCATCCTCATCGTCATTATCTCCAGGAACTCTAGGACAACCTGCACAACACTAACCATAGTTAAGAACTAGATTGACATGACATGTTTACTTATAACAAACGAAAATGCACCTTTGACAAACCTTTGTGACGCTTATATCGAGTGTTGCACTGAGGACAGGACTGGTTGCCTTCACTCCTCTCATACTCATAACAAGGCCTACAAACAGGAAAGCCACACACATGACAAGCAACAAACACCTCTCCATCTTCCTTAACTCCAATCTCATCCCCACAAACTCTACATTTTTTCGACGTTGCAGACTGGCGAGTTGGAGGCCTCAGCTGCCATGCGCGTACGTTACAAGTATAAAAACAATACTCATTAATTACAAGATATTATGATAAATAACTAACAGGTAAAACTAAGAAGATGATACGTACCTCATCTTTGGCATGCAAGGTCTGTGAACTGCCCGTGACAAGGCCAGCCATGGACAACAGCAAGAAAAAAACTGATGAAGAGAAAGTGAAAGAAGGATGGTGAGAGGAGAGGAAGGAGAGGTGAGAGGGTATTAAAGAGGAGGTGGTTGGAAGCTGATATCAACTGTGGCTTTGAGTGTGTGTAATGCTGCGAGAGATGTACTGCACCAAACTGTGAGTTGAGAAGTCGTGGGTTTGAGTCTAAGAGACGTCAAGTAGAGGGTAGGAGAAGGATTGAGAGAGTTTGCTTGTTCTGTCTTAGCTCGCTTAGACTCAAAGGTGTTTCAGATACCAAACTACTTAATTTCAAAAAAAAAGAAAAAAGCATGCACATGCACATGCATGTAGTGGTAGTTTCTATTTGTTTTTCCAGTAAAAACTGTGATTTACAAAATTTTGATTTTTTTAACGTTTAAAATTAAATTTTTATTGCTTTTATATGTTGATATGAAAATAAAAAATTTTAAAAATATATTATTTTTATATATTTTTAAGTGAAACATAACCATTACTTAAATGTCAAATACTACGTTGATCCAAAATAAATTTTAAATTAAATAAAGTTAAAATTGATTTAGATAAATCAACTTATCATCTGTAAAACCTATTTAAAATTTAATTTGATTTTAAAAAATATTAAAATTATATTATTTTAATATTTAAAAAAATAAAAATAAAAATAAAAATTAATTTAAATTAATCGATTCTACTCGAGTTAACTAAAATATTATTTTCCATTAAGTTATAGACAGATCATTTTCTTTTACAATAATTGCATTTGTTTGGTCAAGTGAAGTGTCTTGTTTTACCAACCCCACCTGGCCGGAGTCATAAGTGAATGGATCAATTTATAGATCGGCAGGTTAACCTAAATTTATTTATTTATTTTGGATAAAAAAAAATATTTATTGAATAAATCTCACCAGATCCTCACAGATCTAGGCCAGGCTCGGTTTTACAACCAAGTTTATTTCTTACGCCCTGATTTTGAAGGCTTAAACAGCATGCACCTTCCTGCTGTCACACTCCACAGTCTACACCCACCTATGGATGCTAACTTTCAAAGAAAAGTCTCGACAAAGAAATTGTTGAAAACAAGATAAATTTAGGAATATTCACATCATAAAAATACAGCCTGCCGTCGATATACCAATAAATTCTTTGTTTTTTCCTCCTCTTGTTTTGATTTACTGTAAACTGCTAATCTCTAACAAAACCTGCAAATGCCCTAAAGATCGAATGATCTATGATACCTCCATTCCACTTTCGTAAAATTTGTCACAATCCATCGATCCTATGAAGCCCACTTGGGCGCAGCCCTCCTTGAGGACAGCAAGGAACTCTGTGCATCGGAAATTCAAGGCCAATTTGTCATTCTTACAGCTGATATCACCATCAAGAAGCGCTTCAATCAGCTCTGATACCAAGTCTCTGATAAGGTTCTGCTTTCGTCAGCGCATGCACAAGAAGCTTGTGCATTTCAATACTTCATAAAAATGGAGTGTTACTTGGCGAAAAAGGGATCACTTTTCAAGCAACTTCAGCTATTTGATTGGCCATTCTTCTGACACTACTCTTCCCATATGCCTACAACAGAATGCTTCAAACCCAAATGATGAAGATATCATATTGCATGTTTAAAATGGTTTGTTTGATCCGTCTCCTATATGGCTATGTCTGACAACAAGGTTCAAGCTTTGCCTCGTAATCCAATATTTTTAAAGCAACACTGCATTCTTCTGTCAACTGATAGTTACCTATTCGAATTTGCATAACCACGGGTTTTCAGCATTTTGAGTGGTTGACCTACACGGCACAACTCAATTGCGTGAAAGGTCATCTCCTGTGCTTAATCCACATGGTTACTCATCAAGACCAGAACAGCTTTCCTTTCCTTGGTGCAATGTCAACATTCCACAAATCTATCTAAACAGTGACAGGGGTTGTGTACTGAAAGTTGGCCAAAACCGACACTGCTCATGTCCAAGCTTGAGCTAGAAGATCGTTTATAGCTAAACAATAGGAGACACCAATTCAACACAGAAAGAGGAGTCCATTCTCTGCCATTAATAAAATGGTTTACACAATAATTATACACCCTCTAGCCTCATCACAAAAAGGAGTGCAAGACAGGAGGACAAAGATAACGATAAAAAATCTCCCATCTACCTTGTTTACGGACTAATTAGAGTGTGCATGAGGCACATAAACAGAAGCAGGAGAACCTCAAAGTTCTCAAGATCTATTTATAAGTCTGTCCTACTCAGGATTAAACTCCTCCATGAATCACTATCAACCTGTTATTTCAATGCTGTTGGCCTAGGCATCTGTTCTTGGACGTTTTGCAGGCTGCAAACTTGAATCAGTATTGTATGGCTCAGAATTTTCAGGAGTTTCAGTTTGCGATACCTTGTGCTTTCTATTCAGATCCTGTGATCCTCCTTCTAGTGCAGGGTTGGCATAAATTGTGTCAGTTGGTGTCTTGCCACAGTCTACCTGGGCGGTTTCCAAATCATTTTTGTCAGGGGAGTCCTGGATTGCATCTGAGGACAGAGTAGAGGGATTTTCCAAAGCAGATGAAGCTGCCTTCAACTTGTCAACGTCAATACCTGATTTGCATTGTTTCTCAAACATCATTTGAAGGTGCCTCCCCTGTTCTTCTATTCGTAACTGTAAATTTCGTTGGATCTGCCAGAAAGATTATAGAATTATAAATGATGAACTGTAAATCATACACACAACCTGAATCATGTCTTCATGTGCGCATGACATGATTTATACAGTAACAATCATATCTACTGATGTGCAGACTGCATATAGCACTACAATAAACCGAACCAGTTACCATGCCACACATTATGCAGTCCATGGTCCTAAACCACTATGCAATGGGTACATTCTATATTAGACAAGTTCACAGCATAGCATCTGTAGGTTGTATAAGTGAGCGATAACATAAAGCCAAATCCTAAAACATTTCTAACCGAGGAAAAATCATTTTTTTATCTCTCAGTACTATATACTGTGCCGCATTATAGAAAAAGTGAGTGCTTTATAAACAAATTAATTCTTTAAGGAAACAACACATATGTACAAATCTTAAATGCAGGTAACAACAAAAGAGAACTTCATGGAGCTTCTTTGCATCATTGAAGTCTTGATACCAAGGAGAATGTATGGATAATTGTAAACATTTTCATGCTCTAGGCAATTGAAAAGTTGCAGACATTTATTACTTCTATGGCGTAAATGCATGATGCAACTTCTATGCAGCAAAGTTAACATGCAGCAAAGATCCTGCACTTGACCAGAAACTTCTAGTGGAATATCTCTCTCACTCAATCAACATGGAACGAATCCCTCCATTTTCAGATCCTTGCTCCTTTGTTTACAAGTAGTGCCTTCATGACGATGATTTGGTTTTTCAAACAGAATATAGAAGAAAATCAAGACAACTGATTTTCATCATAAAGCAAAAGAACCCTTGTTATAAGCTGCCAAATCAGGTCACGGAACCTAATTTTTTGAGGTTCCAAAGTCAAAGCCACTATTCATAGATCCATTTTCATGGAAAATGTATACCTCAAGCTGTTCATGCAGTCGTTTCTGAACTTCCATCTGTAATCGTAGAGCTTCAGTGATTTCAATGCCTCTGTTGTCCAACATAAAATAGAAAGAGTTTAGCAGGATAATTCAAAATGAAATAGAACACAGATTGAATAATTTAAATATGCAGCTCTTTTCCCAAAATATAAATCCTTCAAGAGGCATTTCTAGGTTATAATCATACCATGGTGCCAGCCAATTTTCTATCTGAGACGCCATATGTAGATTGAAAGGGCATTAAACAAGTTTTTAACCTAACCAAGTTTCTTCTGGAACTACCTGAATCTCCCAGGAAGTCAAATAACGTACTGAATACCTTCCAAGTTAATTTTGTTGCTAGGTCTTTTCATCAATAAATGACAACCCGTGGTCATTATCAGTAGAGTGATTACAGAAAATGAGACTGTAAACAAAAATTCAACAGATATAGTTTAAAATCCAATCCTTGTATGGTAGGGGAACCACGCTCCTCAGTCAACCTACTTTAAAGGGAGGTAAAGCAGAAAAGGGAAAAACAAGAGAATTATAGTTGTAGCATAATCCATAAGCAAGTTTTGTTATCATGCGGAAAGTTATTCTCCTTACTTTCCACATGCATAAATCTTTAAGAAGAAACTGGGAAGCAGGCTAGTAATATAAAATTCACAACTTTAGCATTCCTGCCAAATTCAATTACTGAGGGACAAAGAATGCGTCTTGCAGAGTGAAGCCTAACAAAAAGATCACATTCATCTGTTTCTACTCAAGTCAACAAGTCAAGAGTTATTTTTTTCCAGACTTGTTGGAAATTCTGGAAATCAGCAGGTCAAGATTTCTATTTTAAATTTTAGGTTCTCTAAATGATTGAATGATGTTGAAATTCTTTTGTAATTACATGAATAGTTCTGTTCTTATTTACAAGTCTAGATCCTCATTTAAGTAATGATAACAAGAACTCTGTGTATAGCCCTGTAATCTTTCAATGAGAAGGCATTATTAATTTCAGAAAAAGATGATTTTTGATGTATGAATTCAAACCTTTGAAAGCGTGATGCTTTCTTCTCTCTAGATTTAATTCTATAAACTTACAGGTAAGATGCTATTCGTCTCTCTCTCTCTC
>Ga0325402_1002244_pt1 | contig 16836 bp, 11 predicted proteins | sample PopdelMetagenome_22_FD_207212 | JGI IMG/M metagenome (GOLD analysis project Ga0325402, IMG submission 207212) | Populus deltoides microbial communities from Bellville, Georgia, United States - Xylem-PdKOR-R3 | ecosystem: Host-associated > Plants > Phyllosphere > Stem > Wood/Secondary xylem... | reverse complement strand
TGGCGGATCTACATTATTAATCTTAGGGAGAACATTCAATCAAATCAAACATAGACTGCAGACAGTTATGTTTTCTTGATTAATCAACTTATCTAGTTCTTAAGGCTGCCATTAAATTAAATTACTAATGCGGACACTGTGGTTGTTTGATGGTTAGGGTTAGTTATATGACGGATCCGTTAACTAACCAATGTTAAGAAGAGATAAATATTCAGAATATAAATTGATGTTTCGTTTCCATGATCAGTTCTGATTTCTGTAGGTGGATGTGTGCTTGTGACCAAGGTTTGTTCTCTTGATAATTTTCTGATTTTATTAAATTTTGTTTGATAGTTTTCTGTTTTCTTTTGCTTTAGCCTAGATAACGTCCAAACACCCCCCTCAAATTGCATATCATCTAGCATAAAAATCTGACTTGAACTTCCTCGTGGGATCAACCCCTTGCTTGCTCTATACTATCTTGTGTGTTGTGTTTAAAGCTAGAGTAATTAATTTGTGCGACCACGACATCGCAACACGTTAAGACTGAAAAGTTCTGAAATATTATTCATCAAAGGTTTTTTTTTCAAAATTCAGGCTTTATATTTTATTTTAAATAGTTATGAAAAATTAACTCTAATGGATCTATCATTATGGATTAAATTGACGCACTTATAAAAAATAACTCAAAACCTTTACTAGTAAGCCCAAACCATGATCCAAACAAACATTGGATCTTAGTTGAAAACAAAAGTATTAATTAAACTCAAATATAAAAATAATAGTGAAAACAAGTGTAGACAATAGCTTGTTGATGCCATATATAATAGAAAGAAAAACAAGATAAAATATCTTAATTCTTTAGCTTAAATAACTTTTGGTCGAGATTCACCTTTCTAAATACTATATGGCTGCTTAGCCAACTTTTAAAGCTCTTTAAATGCTAGAAAATCTGATCTGAATAGGAATTTAATTGTTAAAGTCTTCTTTCCTTGTAGGATTAGGATTTCCCTTTAGAACATGGAAAATATTCTTGGAAATCAATTCTCCTTGTAACCGCCAATCACTTTTCTTTCTTGACATGAAAATCAAATCTTTAGTATTAAATAATCCTTTAAAGCCTAGAATTTAGATCTCATAGCCTCTTTAGTTTCCTTTCATGACTAGGAAACTTTCTCATTTGTTCCTAAATATTCTCATAAATAAAAGGAATAATAATGAATAAATTTATCTTTCAATTTTAGGATAATATTTTGTTGATTCTTATAAAAAAAAAATAATCCAAACATCTTAATTAGCTCAAGCTAACTTTGAACCCCATGTGACCCAAACTCATAATCATTAATATAACTTAAATCAGACCTGATACAAGCTCCCAACAAGCCTACTCTGCTGTCCAAATCAGACCCATACATAAGCTAACTTGATTTAGTCAAATAAATCATCAAAGAGATTGGATCGAACCTGTCATCATGCACAAACCAAGGTTGCCTAAAACTATCATATGCTAGAAATTCATCATAGTCAAATGTAACGCAAGCTAAATTCAAATGAAAAACACCATCTTGCCCCAATGGTCTCCCAATCAAACCCAAACACAAAATCAAAAGCCTTTTATAAAAAAATTCATAACTAAACCATATCAGAATGTCCCTTCACGTGCACACCAAATAAAGCAACACATCGCGCACATGCTAGCATGTACAATGCATACTCTTGTTTTTTTTAAAATAATATTTGGTATATACTAAAATACCAAACTATCACTCAATCAACTTTCTTATAACAAAAAAATCAGGATTAAAATACAAGAAACCCCTTAAACACCAGTCAAAAAAATTTACATTTAAGAATATTTCAATCATTTTTAAAATGTGAAAATGTTAAAAAAAAACTCCTAAACTCTAATTAAATAAATATTACTTGTCAAGATAATTCAATCATTTTATAGTGCTTAAAAATAAATTTTACTTTTAAAGATAATTTAGATATTTTACAATGCTGTAAAAATATAAAAAGACCATACTATCTCTATTTAATGTGATAATAACCAATAAGTCCTTAAAAAAAAACATATTGCATTCAGTAACTAATTCATTGATTTTTTATTTAGAAAAACAATTTCATTAATACAAAGTTTTAATCCAAAATACAAAGCTTCTAGGTGTACAGTGAATTATATCACTCACTCACTCACATGCTTTAAATTACTCACATGCTTTAAATTGAAATTTACTCTCTTTTTAATTGAAGTTTTAAATTGAAATTCACTCTTTATTGACCTACTTGATCGAGACTAAGGAAGAGCAAATCTTCTCTATTATTCACTTTCTCCCTTTTCTTTGATGCCCCCTCTCACTCTTCCTCTCCCGACTGTAACTAATACATACTAGCAGTTTTCTTCCAAAATCATTTAAGTAATTACTTTACAAATCAATATCAAAAGTTCGAAGCAGGGCTACATCACCACCATTTCTGAGCCCCCTTTGCAGCCCAAATAAAAATTAACCAAAATAAACATTCTGATATCATAATTAAATTTTTAAAAATAATAAAAAATATTATTTTAATACATTTATAGATAAAAAAACACTTTATAAAAGAACTCTCACACTTTCAAATCCCCCCTCCAAACAAAGATTCATGTTCAATGAAAAAGCTAGATTTGTTTTCCGGAAATGAAATGAAACATTATTATTTGAAAAGTTGAGGAAAAGTGTGGTTTAAAAAGATAGCAAAAAAAAAAAATTAACAATTAATTGTGGAAACAGATTCTGACTTTAAAAGAAGCATGTAATCCCGTGCTTAAGGGATTACTACTTAAAAAGCTAAAAATAATAAATATAGATTTGATTTTACCAAACACTGTCATGTTGAAATTTAAAAGCACTGTAAATAGATCCACATTTCATAACATTCATTGGAGATGAACTGTAAATACAACCAATAAAACAGTGATACCAAGGGGATATTATATTCAATTATTCACTATATTCTGATAGATAATTGAAGATTACCAAGTTGGTGACACATCATGATAAAAAGTAATTCAAGACAGCCCTGCAGAGAAAGAAACAAGGATAACGAACACAAACGAAAGCTCCACGAGGCAGGATACAAATTTGAAGAACTAAATTCAGCTTACGCAATCTTTATATACATTGTCTGTTCACGTTTCAATGCACACTGGATGCGTAGGACAGGCAGAAACTCTATCATACAACATGGCCAATCTATAAATAATCTCTTCATTCTCGAACATGATGCCTGCAACAGTCAACCCAGAAAATCAACTCTACAAGCACTTGCCGACACTGCAGCCATATTCAACTGCATTCAAGTGTTATTTTGTTGAAAGAAATAACTTCAACATATGGTGTAACATTTTGGGCTCAATGCATCCAACTTGCAATCTATTTTTCCTTAATGGTTCAGCTATCAACTACTAGCTAGTGCATTAGTGTCTGAAAAGAAGGATCAGATGATTGTTTATAAGAGAATGAAAAGTAGAACCTGCTCAAAGGGCCATCTCAGCCTGTAAGTTAGCAAGTTCTTCTTCCTCAGCTGTGCGTTTTTGAGGAACTGGTCTCTTGCCAGCTGGGACCTGCACTGGAGCAGCAGGAGCTGTTGTTGCTGGCTGAAGAAGCTGCTCTTCCAATTCAGCTCCTTCCAGTTCTTCAAGTTCTGCCTCCAATTCATCCTGAAAAGTTCCAACTATTTTAGATGCTCCAGCAGATGAGAACTTATGCACAATTTCAAGAGCTAGGGCTTTAGAATTGAAAGAATTGAAATCAGCATCTGAAACACTGACCTCATCGAAATCAGCTGCAGCACCAATGGGGGTTGATAATGCTTCTTGAATCTGTTTCATGTTCTCTGTCTGCTCATTGATCTCATCCATTGTCTTGTCCACGTCATCAATATTCCTATAATCCATCATTTTCACATATATTAACCACATGTATTCGTATCATACAACTTCATTATTCAGATATCGACTGGACCAAGTTGAAGCCAAATAAAGATGGTGTTTCCAAGTTAGCAACCATTTGAAAAGAAATACTTAAAGGGAACAAGAGAATGAGAAACACAAAAATTTTCAGGGTGAAACAAGCTTTATACAGTTAAGATTTGGGCACAGCAACCAGGAAAGTGAATATGTTGCCACCAAAGACAATAGGTAAACCATGCGTGAAGATTCCATTAATATGTTTAACTGATAAAATTGGTACATACGTTGCTTTCTGCATTGCCTTCATAGCAGCTGCACCAGTTCTTAACGCATCTACAGTTTCAGTAGTAGCTTTTGCACCTTCTAACATTATCATCTGCAACAATGACATCCAGAGCACAAAATTTAAGGTTTTACTCATTTAGCCAAAAACTTACACAGATTTATTAAGATACAGTTGAACCAAAAGCAATAGTGAAAACACCAGCTGACCTGATCATGAATGCGCAATTGAAAGTTTCCAAGTTGTTCTATTTGCTGCTCATACAGCCTCTTCCTCTTCAAACATTGAATTGCAGCTGAAAAAAGCATTGTCAATCAATGTTTGACTAGCAAACAACCCAAATTTTATAAATAATGCTGCACTTGTTTCAAGATATATATACATATTCATGTAATAGATGTCTGTCTGATAAAAACCATTGCCAACAGTTCTTCACTTGATTACAGTATAAAGATGATACTACACATCCATAGTCACAAGATTCAACATGCCACGATGCTAAAGCATAAAAACATTTCAAAGTATAAGATTTAATAGCTCAGTAGAGTTGTCAATTTCAATTATCCACAAAATCATTATCTAAGTAAAGAACTCCTAATGAGAATATCAGAAATATGAGAATCAATGAAGATTGAAATCAAGACACCATGACAGGAGTTGGATAACTGAAAGTCACTTGATGTTCCATGCAAAAGCAACGAGGGGACATTGACAGAAAAATAATGTGAATATTTAGCCATAAAAAAATGAGAAGCAATGAAACAGAGACATAGATCTGCCAACTTTCTGTAGCCCATTAAGTACACACTTGCATGTGCATTGTAAAAGTTAAGGAAAAAAAAAGGTCTATAGCATTATAATCCAATTGCGAACATCAAACATCATAAATGGCCATTACGAACAAGCAATATCATACCCCTTTTGTTTTTCCCTCGGGTGAATTCCTTAGCCTTTTCAACTTCGGCAGCTGCCTTTTTAAGGAGCACCTTCTCCTTTTTCTCTAGCATTTCAAGTGTCTATATAATGCGGAGAATTAACATCTAAGTTAAATAATAATAATAAATAATAATAAAAGAACAATTTTACATGTACAACTAAAAAAAGTCCAACTAACGCATAAATATAAAAAAATTTTGTTCCTAATCATAAATCCCAGATGACTCATTCTCATAACCAACAAGAAATTCATCAAAAAAATAAAAAAGAAGAAGCCCATGTCTACAATAATAATTACTTTCGAAACACATTATTTCAATTTTCAAAATAAAAGGCAACGAAATCTAACAAACTAAGGACAAGAAAAAAAAAAGAAAAAAAACCCGACCTCGTTTAATTTGTCTAACGTAGTTAGAGCATTGGTTTCCTGCTTAGGTTTTCCAAATAAGCGGTTAAACATGGCGGATTGTTTTCGTTTAAAAACCCTGTCTGTATGTTTTTCCTCGCGATCTTCTACATCGCAAACATAAAACTTAACGTTAGAATATCAAATCAAACCCAAAATCCAAGAATCAAAACAGATAGATCTACTTAAATCGAATTAAATTCAATTGAATAAAAGATCACGATAAACAGACCTGTGAAAATCGATCGAATTCGGAGAATACGGTTCTTGAGAGAGAGGAGTTTTTTTGTTTTGGGTTTTTTTTTTTTTTTTTTCTCTGAAGCGTGTTGTTCTTGTATTGGAGAGAGAGCAGGAAGCTACTTTGCACTTAATTCGTTCTTTTTCTTTTTTTGGGGGTCCCACTTTCCTTACTCCTTGAGATATCATTGACTTCTTTAACCAAATACTTCATAGACTTTTTACTTTCTTTCTTTTTTCTCCTGAAGAGGTACAGGCGAGGAAAAGGTTAAAAAAAAATAAAATTTTAATTATAGCATCATTAATATTGTTAGAAAAATCTAATAAAATAAATTTAATAATACCAAAAAAAAAACATCATAAAAATAAACAAAGTAAATCACATTAGTTATCCAAAAGTATCGAGATTTACTTGTCTTTGAACTGCTGGTGTGATAAACTCTGATCATCATTTATGATTTTTTTTTGTATTATTATATTTATTTTATCGAGATCTTTCTAACGGTACTAGTAATGTTGTCATTGGATTTTCGATGTGTTTTTATAATCTTTTTCTTTCTTTCTTTTCTCTCTCCTCTCTCTTGTTGAATCTTATGTCCATCAATTTTATAATTTGAAAGAGTTGCAAATGACACTTAAGACTCGAGAATAGTAAATATCTATAAACTATATTATTTTTCTAAATATTTTTTACATTGTGTTATTTTATAAAAAAAATTTACTATGCTAGAATCCCAAAAACTCCATATTTTAGCAATAATATGGTCTTATGTTTTGATTGTTTAGTGGTAAGGTCGACTCCCACCTATTTAGATTGAATGGATTTTTGTGTGAAAAATCAAGATAGAACACAAGGTTCTTTTTATATTGTCTAATGCAAGTTCAAGGTCATAGACAAAAGGTGTTCAAATTCAATATTCTCTTCATTACATTATTGAGTGTTAAGTGTTGAAATTTGTTTTAATAAAAATATGGTTAATGGACATATTTGATACTAAATTTAAATTAGGTTCCATTTAATTTTAAGGTTAAAATTTTGTTGAAAATTATCTTTTACATAAGTTCTTTAATATGAAATATTAATATGGTTAAAACAAATTATGAGCGAATGAGAAATTGATCTAGAAAACCCTTGGTTAACATGTTTGTTATAAATTCAAAAACCTTCTATCTTATATAGAAAAAAAAATACAACTCTATCTGAACTTATCTTTTAAATAATATAAACTAATAAGATAATTAAAGAGAAAATAATGCTAACTAATCTTGATAAACTTCTTTCTTGGCCAAATTATTTTTTTACTAACCGTAAAAATATCTTTACGAATCTAAACCAACAAAATGATATTTATAGATTCCATTCACTACATGGAGTTCTTAATGCTATCGTAAACTTATATGGTAGTCTGTTGCGATGTCGCGGTCGCACAAATTAATTATCCTAGCTTCAAACACAACACACAAGATAGTATAGAGCAAGCAAGGGGTCGATCCCACAATGAAGTTCAAGTCAGATTTTTATGCTAGATGATATGCAATTTGGGGGGGATTGGACGTTATCTAGGCTAAAGCAAAAGAAAACAAAAAACTATCAAACGAAATTTAATAAAATCAGAAAATTATCAAGAGAACAAACCTTGATCACAAGCACACATCCACCTACAGAAATCAGAACTGATCATGGAAAAGAAACATCAATTTATATTCTGAATATTTATCTCTTCTTAACATTGGTTAGTTAACGGACCCGCCGTATAACTAACCCTAACCATCAAACAACCACAGTGTCCGCACTAGTAATTTAATTTAATGGCAGCCTTAAGAACTAGATAAGTTGATTAATCAAGAAAATATAACTGTCTGCAGTATATGTTTGATTTGATTGAATGTTCTCCCTAAGATTAATAACGTAGATTCGCCATAATTATTAAACTCAGTTGCTTCAGAAGTTCATATACCACAACTCTGGTTTTGATATCAAACTTAGCAATAGATTGTCTACAATAATAACTTAGAGTCCACTCTAGCAATTAAAATAAACAATCATAAGAAAAATAAGCATAGGAGAACAAACATATTTATCATATAAACTAAAAAGAAAAGGTAAAATAAATCTCACAATTCTTGAAATCCGAAGGTTTCCGTGTCCTTGCAACCAAGAAAAAGTGTTTAGTCTTGCATGTTTGTTGAACAACTAATCAAAAAAAAGGAAGAATGCATAATTTAGGGTTTCTTAGAGGAAGGGAGCGTTTTTCTCTTCTTGGTTGGTTGCCCTCCTTCTCTTCTCTCATTCTTTTTATATCCTAGGAAACCCTATGTCTCTATTTTACAAAATAGTCCTCCATTAAGTAGACTGTTTATATTTAAGTACTTCAATAACTATTTTTCTAAAAAAGAAGAAATAGCCTTGCATGAAATCTTCAAGCTTTGACTTAGAGGAGCTAAATTGCTGAAATAAAAACTTGGATATCGGTTTAAATGCTTCAGAACGTAATTTGGACTCGTTTCTTCACAAAACCTGTTTGCTGGCAAAATTCAGATGTCATCTTTGAAAAATCATCTCCCTCATATGACATCGGTTTTGGCTGCAATTTGAAGCTTTTATAGAACTTTGAGTAACGAATCTAAAAACATTAAGTTTGCATCAATTGGACTTCTGTAGCTCCAGATAATCAAGTTGGAATGACCAAAGGTCAACACTGGCAGATTGCAAGATTTAACTTTGAAGGCTGCGATTTTCATGCTCTTCCTTATTTTATTTTCTTGCCTTAGATGTTCAGAAAGGTATGGATGTTAGCTTTTTAATGTCACTAGAATCACTTCATTTCAACCTCTAGAGCTCACGCTCTACACAAAACATCGATTAAAGGTTAAATCTGCCAATTATCTCCAATTTACTCCTTTTTGCATCTTTCATCCAAAAGTGCCTTCAAAACATAAAACAAAGAATATCAAGGCATTATATATATAAAACATAGGCAAAACACTAGTTAAATGTGGGTGAAACTATTGAATAATATGGTTGCATCATAGCCTTTGGCTTATTTATTTTAAAAATATCTCATATCAAACAAGAAGAATTAACTGGTTAGAAATTAATTCTTATTTTATAAGGCACCAGGCTTTTCTTCAATATGGATTCTTCGACAATTATTTCTTTTGGGTATTTTTTATTATCATATATGATGAAGGGTGAAAAATAATTTTAGACTATTGTCTTATTTATTTTTTTAAATCTTATTTTATTAGTTTGAGCTTTATTTAAATTGAGTGCATGTCTGACCTATTAGTTTTAAGATTTACATATAAATACTCTTATGTAAGGGTTTTTAAGGAGTTGAAGAATTTTATTTAGAAGTTGTCGCATATTGTGTGTTTATTTCTCTTTGTGTGGTTGAGTGATTCTCATACTAAGTTTTTTATTGAACTTGCAAACTTTTCAAAGAATTAATCAACTCCATTGTAATTTATACTTCTCATTTACATCTTGTTATAGGCGTAGGGTAGGGGTGATCAATTGCTTATAATTTTGGTTCTTCAAGGCAAGGTTCTTATTGGGTCAAGTAGCAAACATTTCTTCAAACCTTAAATTAACAATCTAAGGTATAATTCCACACCAGTTTGGTATTAGAGCAAGATTAATTTCAGGTTATATCTTTTTAATTTTCATCATTACAAGTAATTCTAGGATTTTTTTTTAAATCTTGCCATATCTAGGGTTTGTGTTTGTGTTTATGTTTTTGTTTTTCCTGGTTCAATTTTTTTCTCAAAGGTTTTGGCTATTACAAAAAAAAAACATTAAATCTTTGTGGTGTTTTGGTGGAATCTTGATTAAAAATAAAAGGAAGAAGAAAATCAATTTTTGACAGGAAAAGAAAAAATATATATAAATAACAAATTGTGTTCATTTTGGACTTGAGAAATTTAGAACCTATTAAAAAAAATCAAATCACAAATGTTGAAAGGATTCTTAGAGAAGCAATTCTAAAATTTTAAATCTTGCATGAACTAGGGTTTAACTAGAACTTGTCTTAAAAATTCTTGGTAATCTTGATTGTTTTCTTGCAAATTTAGGTAGAATAGAATTATCTTGCATTAATTTTTTAGGTTCTTGATTTCTTGCATCGATTTATTTATTTTCTTGAATTTTATAGTTTTCATTGTTTTTTTAATATAATTCTTGCTTTTATTTTGCGTCTTTGTTTTTTTCATTGTATTCGCGCAAATTTACATTGCTACTCATAAGTTTGTCCTCAGGTTTTGTTTTTAAAGTTTGAATAATTCTTAATTATTGATTGTTTTAAATATAAAATAAATCATTGTGTAGTTTGGTTAATTTTTTGATAAATTAATAAGTTATTTTTAAGAACCAAGGTACAAGAATAGAGTGGTAAAAGGCATAATGAGACTATTAGAGTGAAAAACCTAATAAATTATGTGAAACATAAAATGAGTTAATTTTATTGTAAGTAAACTATCCTTGCTACTAACCTTTATTTCAAGTATAAACAATGTCTTCAAAAAGTGTTGAAGAAAAAAAGAAGAGAAGTGTAGAGGAAAGGCAGAATATACTAGAAGCTACGATGAAGGTGTTAATGAGTAAGTTTGATGAGATAATTAATAGACAAGGAGTTCCTAGTCGTAAGGAAAAGGAAGTTGAAATGCCTACCATTAGGGTTATAGTGAATGAAAAGAGTGGGAGATAATTTTAAAGATAAAGAATCAAAAAGTATAAAATTGTTAAATGAGCAATACAAAGAGAACATCTTTCATATTAGATGTCACATTAGTAATAAGGTGTATATTATGATTATTGATAGTGGAAATTGTGTTAATGTTGGTAATACTATACTTGTTAAGAAATTAAATCTAAACATTGTTAAGCATGATAAACCTTATAAGTTTTGTTGGTTGAATACATGTGGTGAAGTTATGGTGACTAAACATGTTTTGATTGAAAAGTATAAGGATGAGATTTTGTGTGATGTGGTTCATATGCATACTAGTCATTTATTGTTGGGAAGACCTTGATAGTTTGATAAGAAGGCTAAGTATGACGGGTTCAGTAATAGGTATACTTTAAAGTAAGATGGAAGGATATACATACTTGCATTATTGTCACCTAAAGAGGTTTATGAAGACCAATTAAAATTGAAAAAGAAAGATGAAGCTGAAATGGTAATACAACAATGTGAGGTTGTCGTTACCATGTAAAAATATGTACAAAAATCATTAGTATGACGTGCTTAACTAAAATCATTATTAGCTACTATTTACATACAGTATTGTTGGAGGTAAAAGATGGCAAAATAAGAGCTTTTAAGAAAAAGAGAAAGCAAAGTCGAGGAGATAAATAAACCATATGAGGTCATGAGTTTAAAGAGTGAAAATAAAGTGAGTCTTAAAGGAAAAAAAATAAGAAAGGAGAGAAAAGACTCAGATTCGGCTAAGAAATAAAAAGGTCAATTAAAATCGAGAGTGGAAAGAAAAAATAAGGATGAGAAAAGAAGAGTATATAGAAAATATAGGTAAACACTTAAGTTTCTACACAAAAGAGAGCAATATCAAGAGTGCTTATTTTTCTAGACATACCTATGACTTTACTTATGTATAAGGGTGTATATTCTAACACTAACAATCTTGATTCTCTTATTCCAAGTATTGTTATATTTGTTACAAAATTTTAAGGATGATATAGAACAATCAAATTTGGATTTGAGCTTAATTTGTCATATTGTGCAGATATACACCAACAAACATATTTGCTATATATTTCTTGATGAGATCCATAATGGTTTGCTATTTATAAATGGTGCAATCAATAATAGTATGATAAAGTAAAGACATCTTATTCCTGAATTTGATGATATTTATTAATGAGTTGCATGAATCTTGAATGTTTAGTAAGATTGATTTAAAAATTGGTTGTTATCAAATTAAGATGAAAGAAGGGGACATAGGAAAAAATAACCTTAAGACTAAATACATATTGTTTGAATGGTTAATCAATTGCAAATAATAATTTAATGAGATTGGTGAAACATATATTGTGTGTATTCATAAGTAGCTTTGTTATTAATTACTTTGATGATATTCATAGTAAGAATTTAGGTGAACATATTGAGCATTTGCAATTTTTGTTTAATATGTTACAAAATAAATTGTTATATGCTAATTTATTAAATTGGAAAAAATATTCTTCATTTAAAATAGTTTATGGTTTAACTTTACTAGATTTGATTTCTTTATTTATTGATGAAATGGTTAGACTTGATGACAATATAAAAGCATAGGTGATGAAAGCATTGTTTAAGAAGATACAACAATATATTAAGAAAAATAAAGAGAAATATGCATTCCAAGCAAACAAAAGACAAAAAAGGGTTGTCTTGAACTAGGAGATTGAGTGTCATAACCCAATTTTTGACCATTTTATTTTATTATTATTATTATTATTATTATTATTATTATTATTTTATTTATTGAAAAGAAAAAATGATGAAAAAAAATAATAATAATGTTGGAAAAAACAAGTAAATGAAGAATGAATTAAAATTTGGGTTAAGGACAAAATGATTGGAAGTTTTGGAGTTTAATTAAACTTTGGAATTAATCCAATTAAGCTTTGAATTAATTTAATTAATCCAATTAAGAGTTTAATTAGAGAATTGATAACTTTTGAGACTTAATTAAGCTTGAAATTAATTTAATTCATCCAATCAAGGGTTTAATTGGAGAATTGATAAGTTTTGAGTCTTGATTAAGCTTGAAATTAATTTAATTCATCTATTCAAGGGTTTAGTTGGAGAATTGATAAGTTTTGAGACTTAATTAAGCTTGAAAATAATCTAATTAATCCAATCAGGGGCTTAATTAGAGAATTGATAAGTTTTAGACTTAATTGGACTTTGGATTTAATTAAATTAGTGAAATCAGGGACTTAATTGAAGAAATAGCAAAGTTTGGGGTTTAATTGGGGGTCTAAATTGCGAAATTAAAATCCAAGGACTACATTAAAAAAGGCGCGCAAATGCAGGGGTCAATTACAGTTTAAACCAGGGGTTTAATTGCAAGACTTTCAAAACTGCATGGATCAAAAGGACAAATGGCCGAACGACGTCGTTTTGAAGACGCTGTTCATGTTCTTCGCTTTTAACCCAGTGACGTTTTCTACAGTAAAGGACGCCGAACGTTGCAGCAGTAATGGTCGTCCGTTGGCTTCAGTAATGGGTGCCTTAATGGTGGTTGACCCTCAGCCTGCCGCCCGTTATCAACCCGCTGAGCCCTATATAAACCGAGCAGCATCGAAGAGCAAAGGGGGTTGAAAAAAAAACAGAGAAAGGGAAGGGACGAATGAAACCAAAAGGGAGAAACACAAAGATACCAACCGAATTCTTAAGTTCTTAGAACCCCATACCAGAAGTGAACCCTTCCCTTACCAATACTGGCCTTAAAACAACAAAAACAGAAACAAACCGGGAGAGAGTAGAGAAAGTTTAAAAAACAGAGCACTTGCATAATCTTTCAGACGAAAGCAGACGAAATAGAGACCCAGGAAAGGAATACAACGCGAGATACAAGCATAAGGAATAAGAGGCAGTTCGAAAATAGAAGTGTCATCTTCGGCAACCTCGCACAAATTCTCTGCAAAAGAACCAAGTAAGTCTGCTCTGTTTTCCCTTGCGTTTTTGCTAACTCATTTTTGTCGCCCGTTGAATTAATTAGCAAAGGTCAGGCACGCGTGATTTGGATCACGCGTGCCTCGTGTAGCCCAGCCGGGTCACTGGCTTGGGCCAGTGACCAGGCTGGGCCGGCTGGGCTTAGCCCAGCCCATGTGGGCTGAGCTGGGCCCAGCCCCACAAATAAAAAAAAAAGAGAAATAGAAAAATAGAAAAAAAAATATGTTTAAGCATGAATAAAAATAATATAAATTTACTGGTTTAATCACCAACGCCAGAGTCGGGAGTAAAATACTGGTTTAAGTTTATATTATTCTTATTCATTTTATTTTATTTTATTTATCAAAAAAAAATATATGTGCATGTATGAAAAATAAATTGATTTATTTATTCACTGACGCCAGAGTCAGGAATAAAAAAACACTGATTTTTTTTTCATTTACATGAGAAATAGAAAAATATGTGAATGCGTAATAAAATGAATTTAGTTTATTTGTTTATTCACTAGCGTTAGAGTCAGGAATAAAAAAATATATTAATCTAAATTTATTTTTATGGCTACGTAATAGTTACCAACGCCAAAGTTGGAATTATCCGTAGTCGAATATTCACTAGCGCCAGAGTTAGGGATATTGTGAATAAATCATCAGAACGTAAACCAATAAAAATTTAGCATTTTAAGAAAAAAAAAAAGCAATGCAGTTTGCCTTAGGCAAAACGTTTAAGGGGTGATAATATCTTCCCTTTTACGTAACCAGTCCCGAACCATAGAATCTCTGTTGACCAGTTAGGGTTCCTAATGACCATAATACTAGGTGGCGACTCCCCAAACAAAACATTTTTCCCCTAAAAGAACAAGATGCCAGAAATCTGTTCTTTTTTTCATAATAGAATTATTTTTAGGGCCGCTGCGATGTCGAGTGCGACATTGAGTTTGGGTGTATTTACGCAAATAAACATTTTCTAAAAATAGGGAATCAAAATTGATACTTAGAGGAGATGGTTCATTCAGATCCCTTAAATGAGTCAATGCCTGCAAAGTAGATCTACAAGAAGAGTATAATGTTAGTTGTCATCATCCATTTTTGGGTTATTCCCCAAATGCATTTCATTCACTGTAAAAAAAACAAAAAAAAATTGAAACAACGCTGTTTTGAACGGCATTATTCTCCTTTTTCCCCTGCGTGCGTAAAGGTAGGGAAGAAGGAGATTTTTGAATTTTTTTCGCGCTCTCTTTCTCTCTCCTAACATAACATTCACTACCACCATTAATGGAGAAACAGGAGACCCATACCCCTCACCATGATGAAAAACAGAAGACCCATGCCCTGCGCTTGGACAGGGTATGATGACCCTCTCCCCCGACTGCCTATAAATACAGGGGAGAATTAGAGACACAAGAGAGGGTGGGAAATTTTGGGGGACAAACATGAGAGATTGAAGAAAGAACTGTTTAAGATACAGAGGAGAGAAAAAACGAAAAAACAGAGGAAACATAAACGGAAAAAAAGCAAAAAAAAAGCAAAAAAGAACGAACGAGACTTGTATAAAAGAGAAACGAAAGGGAAGAAAACAAGGGAAAGAAGAGAAAAGGAAAGAACAAGACAAAGGGAAGCTGAGGGTGAACGAAGGGCAGAAGAAAAAGGAAACGAAGTGGAGTGAAAAGAGGGAAAAGAAAGCATGCAGAAGAAGAGGAAGAATCAACATCTTTAGCCGAGGTCCGCCACCAACATTGCCAATGCCACCGTCATTCTTCCTCAGCCTCTTGCCATCTTTTCCCCCTGTTAGTTTCACTGCAGCACTCAGAAAGAAAAAAGAACAAAAATGTGCCTATGTAGAAAGGAAAAATGACAGTGGCCATCGTCCTTTTCTTCTCACCACCGCGAACCATCGGCTGCCGCGACAACAACTCCCAGCGACAACAACCACGCTCCCTCATTCCAGGTAATCCTCTCCCCCTCGTCTTTGTTTCTCGTTCATCTTCTTGCATGCAGAACATGCATTGTGCATGTTTCTGCAAGCAAGGAAAAATAATTACCCGGTTACTATGCATGAGCACAATAACCAGCTAATTATAATTGACTGGTTACTATGCATGGACACAGTAACCAATCCGGGTTAGATCATTAGCTCAGTCCATGCGGCTGGGCTGAGTCCAACCTAATATAAGATAGTTTGTATTTTATTTGGGTCGGTCCCAACCCAATTTTGTTTCGGTTCCGGCCCAGTAAAAAAAATTTAAAATGTCTTTTCAAAAAAATCATGATTTTCCCATGTATTTTTCTACTGAATTTTAATTAATATCAATTTGTATTTTTATATCGTAAAAATACAACTTCGGTATTAAAATACCTGGTTTTCATCAAAAAATTTTGTTTTCATGCATACGGCCAAGTCTCTCAAAGTTAAAAAGAAAAATCATATTGTATTTTCATACAACAAAGAAAACTTCAAAAAATATATTTTAACATGCATTTTGGGTTTAATAACTAGTTTATTAAAGTCATGAGAATTAGGCTAATATTTCAAAAAACCCAAAAAAATATTTTGTTTTGTTTTAGTACCTAGGATTACGAATTTACATGTAAAAAGTATTCCCAATATTCCAAAGGTATTTCTTTTGTTGATATAGAACAGTTAGGTTTTTACCCGATAAGATAAGAATTTCCTTACCGATGAGGACTTTTCTTAAATCATAGATGGACCAACAATCAGAAAGACAATGAAGCCTTAGCATATATCAGATAATAAAATAAAACAGGTTACCTTAGGTAGGCATATTTGAGGTGCTAATATTTTCCCTTTACGCAATCAATCTCTGTACCCGATCTCTAAGATCAGTTAGGGTTCCTAGTGACCAAAATATTAGATGGCCACTCCCATTCCATTTTTCCGCTGATAAAAGTCAAGAATTCATTGTCTCCCATATTTGTCAGATAGATACACAAACCTGAGGGTGAACGATCACCGTGACGCCGCACACGCGCGACATTAGTGTTATATTCTAAGTTTCTAATCTTTCTTTGTTTGATGCAGGTCATGATTTGAGGTTGAATTCTTTAGAAGAGACAGGGGATGATATGATCCTAGCTAAGACATCAAATGATCCATTAGGAGTGTCAATTGAATATATTCTAAGGTCTAAAATAAAGTGAATCCAAGAGGAATTCAATGGACTAAGTCAAAAGGTTTATGTTAAAAATGTTTAAATTTTTTAGGATGAACCTTTGTCTACTCATCAGGTCATATATGAAGATACATAAGAAGTCTGGATGCGATTCCAAATGGGTTAGAAACTAGACATATGTGTCTTTCCAACAATACATGGTAGGTTCGTTAATTCATTCAGACGAGAGAGAACGAT
>Ga0325402_1002243_pt1 | contig 16836 bp, 14 predicted proteins | sample PopdelMetagenome_22_FD_207212 | JGI IMG/M metagenome (GOLD analysis project Ga0325402, IMG submission 207212) | Populus deltoides microbial communities from Bellville, Georgia, United States - Xylem-PdKOR-R3 | ecosystem: Host-associated > Plants > Phyllosphere > Stem > Wood/Secondary xylem... | reverse complement strand
CTTTCTAGACATGTAAGTTAAGAAAATAAAATAAGGAAGAGCATGGAAATCGCAGCCTTCAAAGTCAAATCTCGCAATCTGTCAATGTTGACCTTCGACCATTCTGACTTGAATATATAGAGGTACAAAAGTCCAATTGATGCAAAATCAATTTGTTTGGATTCCTGACTCAAAGGCCTATCAACGCTCCTATTTGCAGCTAGAAACGTTGTCATATGAGTGAGATATGATTTTTCAAAGATGACAACGAATTCTCCCAGCAGACAGGTTTCGTGAAGAAACGAGTCCAAATTATGTTCCGAAACATCTAAACCGATATCCAAGTTTTTATTTCAGCAATTTAGCTCCTCTAAGTCAAAGCTTGAAGATTTCATGCAAGGCTATTTCTTCTTTTTTAGGAAAATAGTTATTTAAGTACTTAAATGTAAACTGTCTACTTAAGGGAGGACTATTTTGTAAAATAAAGACTAGGGTTTCCTAGGATATAAAAAGAATGAGAGAATAGAAGGGGCACAACTAACTAAGAGGAGAAAAATGCCCCCCTCCTCTAAGAAACCTGAAATCATGCATTCCTCCTTTTTTATTAGTTGTTCAACAAACATGTAAGACTAAACTCTTTTTTCTTGGTTGCAAGGACACGGAAACCTTTGAATTTCAAGAACTGTGAGATTTATTTCACCTTTTCTTTTCAGTTTATATGATGAATATGTTCGTTCTCCTATGCTTATTTTTCCTATGATTGTTTATTTTAATTCCTAGAGTGGACTCTAAATTATTATTATAAACAATCTATTGCTAAGTTTGATATCAAAACCGGAGTTGTGGTTTATGAACTTGTGAAGCAACTGAGTTTAATAATTGTGGCGGATCTACGTTATTAATTTTAGGGAGAACATTCAATCAAATCAAACATAGACTGCGGACAGTTATGTTTTCTTGATTAATCAACTTATCTAGTTCTTAAGGCTGTCATTGAATTAAATTATTAGTGCAGATACTTTGGTTCTGTGATGGTTATGGTTAGTTATACGTTGAATCTGTTAACTAACTAATGTTAAGAAGAGATAAATATTCAGAATATAAATTGATGTTTCGTTTCCATGATCAGTTCTGATTTCCGTAGGTGGATGTGTGCTTGCAACCAAGGTTTGTTCTCTTGATAATTTTCTGATTTTATTAAATTTTGTTTGATAGTTTCTATTTTCTTTTGCTTTAGCCTAGATAACGTCCAACCCCCCCAAGTTGCATATCATCTAGCGTAAAAATCTGACTTGAACCTTCCTCGTGGGATCGACCCCTAGCTTGCTCTATACTATCTTGTGTGTTGTGTTTGAAGATAGGGTAATTAATTTGTGCGACCGCGACATTGCAACAAATTTTGGCGTCGTTGTCGGGGAAGTAATTTTAGTTGATTCTTGTGCTATTATTTTTATTTGCTATGATTGATATTTAATTTTCTAAAAAAAAAGAGAATTAGAATTTTTGCTTGTTGTGGTACTGTTCATTTACGGCAGCGGTACTGTTCAAAACAGATTTTTTGGTGGAATTAGGTATCGGCCTTTTGTTTCCTGAAGGGAAACGATGTTCTAAATAGGCAGTTTTAGTTGTGAACCACTATCCCCATCCTATCAAGGCCAAATTCCGTTGTTTTCTAGGGTTTTTAGGCAGTTTTAGTTTTCTAGCGTAGGATTTTCGTACAATTTGCATTGTTTTTGATCTCTTGTGTGGTTGATTTCTTTTAAGTTTTCTTGATGATTTATGCATGTAACCCGTTATACTAACCAGAGTCAAGTACAGGTGGATCTCGAAATAGAAAACACTTTACGCAGGTTACGAAAGGAAGTTAGCGTCAACACCATGGTTGTTGCACGACAACAAACACTCAAGGAGCTTGCTGCTCCTAAAATGGAAAATCAACTATTGTGCATAAACATCGACAATAATGTAAACTTTGAGCTCAAATTTGGTTTTATACATTTGCTACCAACATTCAATGGTCTTGCAGGAGAAGATCCTCATACTCATCTCAAGGAGTTCCATATAGTCTGTGTTGGCATGAAACCGAATGGAGTTGACGAAGAACAGGTTCGTTGAAAGCTTTCCCTTTCTCTTCAAAAGGGGCAGCAAAGGCATGGCTTTTCTCTATTCTCCCAGGTTCTATTGGAACGTGGAATGCCATGAAGAAGGTTTTTCTTGAGAAGTATTTCCCAGCATCTCGACTTGCCAACAAAAGCAAAGAAATATGTGGGATTCGACAATCTCATGGAGAGATACTTTCCGAGTATTGGGAAATATTTGAGCAACTGTGTATTTAATGCCCTCATCATCGAATACCCGATCAGCTGCTCATTCAATATTTCTATGAAGGATTGATGCCTACTGACCGTGGTATCATTGATGCTGCAAGTGGAGGGGCATTGGTAGATAAGACACCTGAGGCTGCACGCCAATTGATCTCAAACATGGCAGCCAACTCGAAACAGTTTGGCACCCGTGGAGACTCCACAAATAAATGAGTAAATGAAGTAAGTATTTCTAACCTTGAGAATAAAGTTAATGATCTTACTTCTCTTGTGCCTTTTTTGGCTTATGGAAATGTACAGCAGGTGAAAGTTTGTAGCATATGCTCCTTACAAGGACATGCTTCGGATATGTGCCCAACAATGCAAGAAGATTACATTGAACAAGCTAATGCAGTTGATGGAGCATTCAATGGACAGCTTAAGCATAAGTATGATCTTTTTTCCCACACGTACAATCCTGGATAGAGAGATCATCCCAACCTACGTTATGGGAACCAGCCTTAACCAGGCAATCAAGGACGACAGTTCCATCCCCATGGATTTCAACCCCAACAGAATTATCAAGAAAGACAACCCCCTCAATTCACAAACTCCAATGTTATGGGGTCGTCATCCAGTGATGATCTTCGTGACATGATGAAAACTTTGGCTTCTAACACTGTGACCTTGCAATAAAATGTCATGTCTTTTCAACAGGAAACAAGGTCAAGTATTCACAACTTGGAGAAGCAAATGGGGCAAGTAGCTTCAAGTTTCGGGAAATTGGAAGCACAAATGAATGGAAAATTGCCCTCCTAAGCATTGAATCCAAAAGAGAATGTTAGTGCGATGATGCTTCGAAGTGGGAAAGAACTTGAAGAACAAAGGTCGAAACAAATTGAGATGGAAAAAGAAGAGGAGATAGAAACCGAATTGAATATAAAGAAGAAACATCCTCCTCATTCACAAATTAAAACCACAACCAACACTCTAAAGGTAAGTCTTTAATCAATGAATTCCAGTTTTAAAACAATTCCACTCTTTCCTGTGAGTTCTTCTAGGTCAAAGAAAAAGGACAAAGAAAAAGAGATTTAGAGGTTTTCAAGAAAGTAGAACTCAACATTCCTTTGCTTGATGTTATCAAGCAAATTCCTAAGTATGCCAAATTCTTGAAGGAGTTGTGTACTACCAAGAGAGCTTTCAAACTGAAAGGTTATGAAATGGTAAGTATGGGTGAAGTTGTAACTGCTGTTGTTCAAAAGAATATGCCTTTGAAGCAAAAAGACCTAGGTGTGTTTACTATCCCATGTGTTATTAGTAATACTAGTTTCAAAAGGACCTTGTGCGATTTAGGTGCATCCATTAGTGTTATGCCTAAACATGTTTATGATTCTCTTAGTCTTGAGCCTTTGAATAAAACTAGCATTGTAATATAACTTGTGGATCGTAATTTTGTTTACCCACTTGGTGTGATAGAAGATGTCCTAGTCAAGATTGATAGTTTGGTCATTCCATGCGACTTTTATATTCTTGATATGGAACATGATTCTTGTGATTCATCATACAACACTCCTATATTGTTTGGAAGATCATTTTTGAAAACTGCCAATACAAAGATTGATTGTGGTAAGGATACTTTGTCTATGGAAGTAGGAGATGAAAAGATTGAATTTAATTTTCATGATGCAATGACATATCCTTATAGCAATGTTTATCCTATCACATGCTATGACCAAGTTGATAAGTGTGTGCAACAAGTTTGTGATTTTGATTGTGAGGATGAATTAAGTATGGCTTTGAGTAATGGCTATGATTTTACCAAGATAGAAGAGATTGAAAGGCATATATGTGTTCCCCAAAATATGCATCAATCAGCATTGGATTTGCAAGCTTTGCAAACTGTCCTCCACGATGCAGGAGTCATTTACCCCATCACGGACAGTGAATGGGTGGCGCCTATCCTTTTGATGCCTAAAAAGATTGGAATTCCGTTGGAAGAAATACGAAATGATGCTTATGAGAATGCAAGGATTTACAAAGAAAAGACTAAGAGTCTCCACGACCGAATGATTACAAGAAAAGAGTTTAATGTTGGAGACAAAGTCCTTCATTAACATTTGTGTTTGAAACTTTTTCCTAGAAAGTTGCGCTCTCGTTGGATTGGACCCTTTGTTGTTTCTAATGTTTTTTCTTATGGTGCAGTTGAAATTACAAGTTTAGAAACCAACAAAGTACTCAAGGTCAATGGGCATCGCTTGAAACCTTTTTATGAAGGTTGGACGGTAGAACTTACCGCTTTTGCAGAGTTAGCTGAACCAATCTATGAAGAATGAGCATGCAACATGTCGAGCCAATGACATAAAATGAAAGCGCTTACTGGGAGGCAACCCAACACAAAAAGAAAAAAAACAGATTTGCTTTCCTTTTCCTTTATCTTTTATTTTTTGCATTTTACTTTATTTTTGTCATTCTCCTGTATTCCTTTTCTTCTATTTCAACATTGAGGAAAATGTTGTGTTTTAAGTGTGGGGGTATTGGGAGAATGTTGGTTTTCTTATTTTGATTTTCTTTGTTGTTCCAAAAAAAAAAATTTATGTTTGATCTTTTAAACTCCTATTGGTTTATAAGAATATGAGTATTACATATGAGAATTAATTGAGATAGATGAAAATATAAATCGAATGAAGAAGTGTGCACGCAAGTTTTAAGGTTTAATTGGTTTAGGGATTGACTTTGAGAATATGCCATGTTGACTTTATAGTGTTATACCAATGCAAGCTTTTAAGCCTCCAACATTATATTCTTTGATTGTGCATTCTTTCAATGATATGTATCTCTAGAACTTGCTTTATACCTTGTTGAGATTACATTCACATTACATATATACATGAAGATGATAAAGGCATTAGAAATTTTAACCACTTGAGCCAAAAAGCCAACCTAAAGCGTATTATCCTTAGTGAGCCCCTTTTAAGCTTGTTTATCTTTTATTTGCTTTATCCATGTATAAGCCTTAACTGTATATATGTTTTCCTTTTCCCTTGGCCAAGGAATAGTAAAGCATATACTTGTGATATCTTATGGAATTATGGTTGGAAATTATATGAAAAGAAAGAAGAAGTGATGTTTGATGAAAATATGGGCAAAGTTGCCAAAGGTGAAAAAAAGAAAAAAAAAGAAAAAGAAAAAGAAAAAAAAAGTGTTCCTTAATATTCTTAAGATTTTATGTTGAAAGAACTTGAAATCAAAAGAAGTTAAGCATTGGTGATTAAAGATGGAAAATTTATGTGCTTTGATGGAATATCTTATTTGAAATATCATTTTTCAGAATGCTCTACTTTTTTTGGTTTGAACCTTTTCTTTTACTCTCTTTTACCTCACCTTAACCTTAGCCACATTACAACCGTAAAATAAGACCTTTTGTTCAAGCATTGCTTGTAATATGTTAGTAATGGAGATGAGATTGAAGAGCAAGCTTATGGTAGAACAAATTCATTGATTGAATTTGAGAGATTTAAACACATAAGCCCTAAACACGTGAGTGGTGGAGTGTATATCAATGAGAGGACCTATCACTTTGGCATGACATAGATTTCATTTAAATCCCGACAATTAATTGAGTTTTGAAGTTTGCATGTAAATAAATTCATGAAAATTTATACTATTTATCCTTTTTGATTGTATTCTTGTTTATAATGCATATATTCATGGATATTGATGGGAGAGTAGGAGATTAGTCATAGTGATTTGATTTGATTTAATTTCAATTTGATTTTACCTATCCTTTCTTGAGGACGAGCAAGAGCTAAGTGTGAGGGTATTTGATGCAACCATATTATTTGATAGTTTCACCCATATTTAACTAGTGTTTTGCCTATGTTTTATATATAAAATGCCTTGATATTCTCCTATGCTTATTTTTCCTATGATTGTTTATTTTAATTGCTAGAGCAGACTCTAAATTATTATTGTAAACAATCTATTGCTAAATTTGATATCAAAACCAAAGTTGTGGTATATGAACTTGTGAAGCAACTGAGTTTAATAATTGTGGTGGATCTACGTTATTAATCTTAGGGAGAACATTTAATCAAATCAAACATAGATTGCAGACAGTTATGTTTTATTGATTAATCAACTTATCTAGTTCTTATGGCTGCCATTGAATTAAATTATTAGTGTGGACACTGTAGTTGTTTGATGGTTAGGGTTAATTATATGGCGGATCCGTTAACTAACTAATGTTAAGAAGAGATAATTAATCAGAATATAAATTGATGTTTCGTTTCCATGATCAGTTTTGATTTCGTAGGTGAATGTGTACTTGCAACCACGGTTTGTTCTCTTGATAATTTTCTGATTTTATTAAATTTTTTTTGATAGTTTTCTATTTTCTTTTGCTTTAGCCTAGATATCGTCCAACCCCTCCAAGTTGCATATCATCTAGTATAAAAATCTGACTTGAACTTTCCTCGTGGGATCGACCCCTAGCTTGCTCTATACTATCTTGTGTGTTGTGTTTGAAGCTAGGGTAATTAATTTGTGCGACCACAACATCGCAACAAGAGAGGGAATGATATCATCTAAAAAAGGATTAAAGAATAAAATTCAGATTTTAGTGTAATTGTGTTTATTGTCCAGTTTTACAGCAATAATCATAATTCTCAATCTGATCGTTGGATCGGGTTGAAAATTGACCAAGAGTTTTTCGGAATATTGTTCTATATTAGGGTAAATTTAAGGTCAATCAAATTTGGTGTAGGCTTTTCAATATACATCAGAACATGATGTATAAATTTTGTTATGTATTTCCTTTTTACTTGTAGACTTTCTATTTAGCAAAGATCCTTTCCCTATAAGGATGTTGACAAAACCAAAAGATTGATGTCTTCTCCCAAGTGTAGGAGTGTCAAAGTAATAAATAATTCGGGAAGACCGGGGTCGAACCACAGGGAGGTTAACTGTATAAATTATAAATAATAATGATAATGATGATGATGGTGATGATGATGATGAGTTAAAGAGGACTTTGAGATGTAAGATTAATGTGAAGATTAAACAATGATAAAAACAATTGTCAGGATTAGAGGATCCACTAATGATATTTCAAATAAGTATAATATAAATTGTTTTTATTACTCAACTCGAAACCACACACAAAGGAGGTTCTAATCGGATGATTTGTCATTAATAGCTTATTATAAGTTATTAACATGATCATATTAATTATCTTATTTAAGTAACACCAAACTTTTAAATATTGTCAGGAATTCATGATGCTAACTTATGTTAACAACAAATCAAGTTCCTTTCATAGCACAGGTATAGGTTATACCATACGATTGACTATGAAAGTGCCAAGCATTTGTTGTATCAAGTATTATGCAACACAAATTTAGATTAACCATTTAACAAGGTATTAAGAATTAATAAGATAAAATTGATAAGACATGTTATTAACAAGTTATTTAGGATATAATCATTAAAGTCCATATTGAGTTTGTATTATACTTATCCTAACACCATTAGTGAAACTTTTTCACCTTGACATAATAAACTTAGTTAAACATAATAAAGAAGAGAAACATAAATAAACAAGAGGAGAACATGATTATATAAGTATAGTAAAGGAAATGAAAGACATAAACAAGAGATTAATGAAAGCAAAAGTTAAGCACTATAAAGATATAAAGAAAGAGAGCAAGAACATGATCTTGATCTGAAAACCAAAATGCCTAAATGCATGGAAAATACTTCCTTTTATAGGTCAAAATTTGTAACTATTGATTTGATGACTAATTGTGGAGTGGTGGCCACATTTTGACTTGGTGACAATACTTATCTTGTTGTCTGAATAAAGCATCATTGCTAACATCAGAATTTGAATAGATAGTCTTTATGAAAGTTTTGGAAAATTGTCTCAGCTTTTCAATAAAACAAGAATCGGCACATTTAGACTTCTAGAACTCAAGATATGGGCTGAACATTGAATAGTGTCTGGGCTGCAAGATATATTTTGACTTCTCCGCTGTTGCTACCATTTGAACTCGAAATGACACTTTTAAATCTTGGACTCCTCATGAAAGTTTTAGGTCTATGTCTTAGCTTTCCATATATATAAACCATACCTAAATCCAAGTTCTACAGCTCCAGTTATGATCCAATAACCGAATGGTGTTCCAATTTGGACCGAACCAACATCTCTTTTCTAAGCAGCCCTCTCTGTCTTCTTAATTTCAGTAGTTAAACTCATCAATCAATCCTTTAATTTATGTGATAGGCCTGCATTTAAGATGAACATTTACCATAAATTAAAGGTATCTTATATTATTAGACATGTTATTATAAAACATGCTCTAGCTAAGGAATTATTGATGCTTCAAGTGCAAAATGATGATATAAAACCTTGATAAAAATGCACTTTTAAGTACTAATCACACCTCCCAACCAGCTTATTACTAGTTCCTAGTAATCAAAGCGTTAAAATAGAAAAACAATTTTCAAGTTCCACAAAGTAAGGCATTCATCATTCAATTTCCATTAATCTATTCAGATAAACAAACTCTCATTCGATTTATATGTTTGCTTAATACCTCTTTACCAAGATATTAATAAACTTTTCTTTTGTGCTCAATATATCAACACATAGTTATGGGGCTTTACTTGGAAGAAAACAAAATTTTGTTCTAATATTTAAGCTTAACTTCCTTTAGTTGGGATGATTATTTTTTTTTTTTTAAGTAATAATTTATAACACAATGTATTTTGAACCATGTAGAGAACTTTAAGCTAATGACTCCCAGACCAGTTGGTCTTAGGGCATTAGGTGTTGAGACATCCCTTCAAGCTTAATAACTCGGGTTGCAGATACTAAAATGTAGATAGTGTAATATTTGATTCCTTAAAGCTTTCTCCTCAACCTATGTAACAAGCATTGGACCAATAACTTCCAAGTCAGTTGACTTTAGGGTATTAGGTGTTAAAACACCCCTTCGGGCTTAATTGCTTAGGTTAGGGAGGTTACAAAACCAAACTTATCTACGTTTTTATTTATTTAATTAATTACATTTATTATCATTTTTTTTCTTTTTCTTTTTTTTGCAAGTTATATATTATCCATTTCCCTTAGTTGTTACCTTTAACAAAAGAACATAATTAATGTAATAATCCAATGTGCAACCTACATGCATGTGTTAAAATGTGTGTGTGAAAATGATGATTTATAAATACTTGTTAAATAAGTATAGGAGCAGAATCAAGTAATAATAATATGAGAATTTATAAATCTAAATATTTCATGAGAAGTATGTGATAGACCTTGTTATGAATATTGCAAATAACCATTGGAAAATGTTTACTAAGATGCGTCTCAAGAGTCAATAAAATTCTCCCTTACTCTGCCATCCTAGTAATAACAGTTTTGTCAAATGGTTTTATTAAAAAAAAAGCAGTTAGTTAGTTAGTTTTTTTTTGTCAACTACTACCCTCCCCCCAACTAAAACGAGACATTGTCCTCAATGTCCTAAGGCATAAAGATAGAATATAAAGACATCACCTGAAACAACGAACATTGAAAAACCTGAAACACACTTAAACAAATATAAGAAACAACAAAACACAAATATTATGCTATTAATAAAACCAAAAGACACACGTTCTTACAAACTAAGGCTTAAATTGTAATTGTGATTTTGACTCACATCTTCCCTTGGTTTTACGTCCAAGAACGGCTTAAACGCCCTCTATGGGTCGAGGATAGACTTCCCATCCAGTTTTCTTAAAAACTGGCAAATAAGGTTTTTTATAGTCAGATTCCTAAGACTATATGGAGCATGTTTTTTATGAAAATGGGGTCATAAGTCATGAAATGCACAATACACATTACCACTAGGATATGTCCTAAAAGTCAATAGAAGATTATCTAAAGACTCTTTATGTTTTGAAATAAATTTGACTTTTGACAATTTTCACAAGCTTTGCAGAACACATGCGTGTCTTTGAACATGGTGGGCCAATAAAATCCACATTGTAAGATCTTCGCAGTCATCTTCTTTGATGAGAAATGACCCCCACATGCCTTAGAATGATAAAATTTAATGACACTACTTACCTCATTGTTCAAAATACATCTTCAAAATATTTGATCAAGACAATTGTTGCGATGTCGCTGTCGCACAAATTAATTACCCTAGCTTCAAACACAACACACAAGATAGTATAGAGCAAGCAAGGGGTCGATCCCACGAGGAAGTTCAAGTCAGATTTTTATGCTAGATGATATGCAATTTGGGGGGGGTTTGGACGTTATCTAGGCTAAAGCAAAAGAAAACAGAAAACTATCAAACGAAATTTAATAAAATCAGAAAATTATCAAGAGAACAAACCTTGGTCACAAGCACACATCCACCTACAGAAATCAGAATTGATCATGGAAACGAAACATCAATTTATATTCTGAATATTTATCTCTTCTTAACATTGGTTAGTTAACGGATCCGCCGTATAACTAACCCTAACCATTAAACAACCACAGTGTCCGCACTAGTAATTTAATTTAATGGCAGCCTTAAGAACTAGATAAGTTGATTAATCAAGAAAACATAACTGTCCGCAGTCTATGTTTGATTTGATTGAATGTTCTCCCTAAGATTAATAACGTAGATCCGCCACAATTATTAAACTCAGTTGCTTCACAAGTTCATATACCACAACTCCGGTTTTGATATCAAACTTAGCAATAGATTGTCTACAATAATAACTTAGAGTCCGCTCTAGCAATTAAAATAAACAATCATAGGAAAAATAAGCATAGGAGAACAAACATATTTATCATATAAACTGAAAAGAAAAGGTAAAATAAATCTCACAGTTCTTGAAATCCAAAGGTTTTCGTGTCCTTGCAACCAAGAAAAAGTGTTTAGCCTTGCATGTTTGTTGAACAACTAATAAAAAAAAGGAAGAATGCATAAGTTAGGGTTTCTTAGAGGAAGGGAGCGTTTTTCTCTTCTTGGCTGGCTGCCCCCCTTCTCTTCTCTCATTCTTTTTATATCTTAGGAAACCCTAGGTCTCTATTTTACAAAATAATCCTCCATTAAGTAGACTGTTTACATTTAACTACTTCAATAACTATTTTCCTAAAAAAGGAGAAATAGCCTTGCATGAAATCTTTAGGCTTTGACTTAGAGGAGCTAAATTGCTGAAATAAAAACTTGGATATCGGTTTAGATGCTTTAGAACATAATTTGGACTCGTTTCTTCACGAAACCTGTTTGCTGGCAGAATTCAGATGTCATCTTTGAAAAATCATATCTCCCTCATAAGACATCTTTTTTTGCTGATATTTGGAGATTTTATAGACCTTTGAGTCATGAATCCAAAACAATTGAGTTTGCATCAATTGGACTTCTGTAGCTCCAGATATTCAAGTTGGAATGGCTGAAGGTCAACACTAGCAGATTGCGAGATTTGACTTTGAAGGCTGCGATTTCCATGCTCTTCCTTATTTTATTTTCTTTCCTTAGATGTCCAGAAAGTTATGGATGTTAGCTTTTTAATGCCACTGGAATCACTTCATTTCAACCTCTAGAGCTCACGCTTTGCACAAAACATCGACTGAAGGTCAAATCTGCCAATTATCTCCAATTTACTCCTTTTTGCATCTTTCATCCAAAAGCACGTTTAAAACATAAAAAAAAGAATATCAAGGCATTTTATATATAAAACATAGGCAAAACACTAGTTAAATGTGGGTGAAACTATTGAATAATATGGTTGCATCAATAATATTTGAATAAATAAGGGTCATCCCACTAAAAGTTCTTCACTTCGTTTAAGAACTTTCTTTTGTCCTGGGTACTCCAATGAGCTGGCAAATATCCTGAAACAAGAAAATTAACAATATTAGCAAACCAAGGTATTGTAGAGACATAAAGTAAAGATTCATCAGGAAAGTAACCATTGATTTGTGTGAAGTTAGATGTGGAATTTATTGTCAATCTTGACAACTGATCCGTGACAACACTTGCGGTGCCTTTCTTGTCCTTAATTGTGATATCAAATTCTTGAAGTAACAAAATTCATTGCACCAATCTAGCCTTAGAATCCTTCTTAGAAAGAAGATATTTCAATGCTGCATGAACACTAAAAATAACAACAGGTGAGCCAACAAGATAAGATCTGAATTTTTCATATGCAAATACTACTGCAAGTAATTCTTTTTCAGTGGTAGTGTAATTCATTTGAGCACTATTTAAAGTTTTACTTGCATAGTAAATCACATAAGGTTTCTTATCTTTTCTTTGTCCCAAGACAGCACCCACGACATAATCACTAGTGTCACACATTATTTCAAAAGGTAATGATCAATCAGGAGGTTGAATGACAGGAGTAGAAGTAAGCAAGTTTTAAAGTTTAACAAAGGCTTCTTCATAATGTTTAGTCCATTCAAAAATATTATTCTTTTTAGAAGGTTACTCAATGGCTTAGATAGTACACTAAAATCTTTGATGAACCTTCTATAAAAACCAGCATGTCCTAAAAATGATCTGACATCTTTAACAGATTTTGGTGTTGGGAAGTTGGCAATTAACTTGATTTTAGATTTGTCAACCTCAATTCCTGTTGATGAAACAATGTGACCAAGTACAATGATGTTTGTTACCATAAAATGACATTTTCCCCAAATCAGCACAAGATTCTTCTCTTCACACCTGTTCAAAACTTTTTCCTAGTTAAACAATCATCAAATGAATCATCAAAAACAGAAAAATCATCCATAAGAATTTTAAGAAAACATTTAACCATATCACTGAATATGCTAAGCATGCATCTTTGAAACATGGCTAGTGCATTACATAATCCAAAAGGCATCCTTCGGCAAAAGTACCAAATGGACATGTGAAAACAGTCTTCAATTGATCTTCCAATGCAATTTCAATTTGGTTGTAACCTGAATAGCCATCTAGAAAACAATAAAATTCATGACCTGCAACTCTTTCTAGAATTTGAATCATGAAAGGTAAAGGAAAATGATCTTTTATAGTCATTGAATTAAGTTTCCTATAGTCAATGCACATGCGCTAACCAGTAATAGTCCTAGTTGGAATTAACTCATTTTTTTCATTTGTTATCACAGTGACACCAGATTTTTTAGGTACAACTTGGGTAGGACTTACCCATTTGCTGTTAGAAATAGGATAAATGATTCCATTATCTAGAAGTTTAATGACTTCAATTTTCATTACTTCTTTCATATTAGGATTAAGCCTTTGTTGCATCTCTCTAGAGGGTTTAACATTTTTCTCTAAATAAATTACGTGTGTGCAAATTAAAAGACTAATTCCTTTTATGTTAGCTATGGTCCATCCTAATGCATTTTTGTGCATTTTCAGAGTTTGGAATAACTTACCTTCTCAATGTGCATTAAGTTTGGAAGAAATTATTATCGGAAAAGTTTCTTTTCTCCTAAAAATGAATATTTGAGATTGAATGGTAACGACTTCAAATCAGGTTTTGGTGGTTGAACACTTGAAGGTATGGATTAATTGATCGTGGTGGCAATTCCTCAATTTTTGGTCTCCAATTACTTGCTTTTGATTCTTCCTAAAAATAAACCGTTAGATTCATCAATCTCAGTTTCACTGGAAGTGGTTTGAAATTGATCATGAACTAATTTTTCAATAAAGTCCACTTCCTGTAAATCATTATCATCTTTAGGTTGCTTGCAAATGTTGAAAATATTCATCTCCAATGTCATGTTTCCAAAAGATAACTTCATCACTCCATTCCTATAATTAATCAATGCATTAGAAGTTGTAAGAAATAGACGTCCTAAAATAACAGAAATTAAATTACATGCTTCAATAGGTTGTGTATCCTAGACAATAAAATTCACATGATAAATGAATTTATTAACTTGTACTTACACATCTTCAACTATTCCTCTAGGTAATTTTACAGATCTATCAGCAAGTAAGAGAGTTACAGGAGTGGGTTTTAACTCACCTAGATTGAGACTCTGAAAAACTGAATATGAAAGTAAATTCACATTAGCTCCAAGATCAATTAAAGCTTTTTTAATTTTATGTTCTCTAATAAAGCATGAAATTGTAGGACAACTAGGGTCTTTATATTTCAAAGCATTATTGTTTTGCAGAATAGCACTTGTTCAACTAAAAAGGCTTTCTTTTTCACATTCATTTTTCTTTTCACGATACACAAGTCTTTCAAAAATTTAGCATAAGAAGGTACCTGTTTAATAGCATCCAACAAAGGTATATTGATCTTTACCTGTTTGAAAGTTTCAAAGATTTTAGAATTGTGATTAACATTCCTTTGTTTGGTCATGGCATGAGGAAATGGAAGTGCTGGTGGGGAATCAATCTTTTCTTTGCAATGTTCAAATTCAACCCCTTCCTTACCCTCAGAGATTAACTCATCATCTTTCTCACAAGGTTCAAGAGTGGGTTTTTCAATAACCTTACCACTACGAAGAGTAGTGACTGATTTGACTTGATCCATGTGTTGGCTTCTAAAGTTACTTGCACTTGAATTGTATTGCCCTTTGGGATTTTGCTGTGGTTGAGATGAAAACTTACCTTTCTCTTGAAAACTGGGAGCAGATGTGAATTTTGCAAGAGTATCTTTCAAATCTGCTATAGTTTGAGCATTTTGAGTGTTGATTGTCTCTTGCTTTTCAATGAATGCATGCAATGTTTCCTCAAGATTTCTTCTACGAGGGGGAGCATAAGGAGGTGCGTATCAATGAGAATTTTGAAAATTATGGTGTGCTTGAAATGATGGCTGTGAAATTTGTGCATTATTGTTACCACTCTTCCAACTGAAATTTGAATGATCTTTCCAGCCAGGGTTGTATGTTTGCGAGTATGGGTTATGATTGGGTCTTTGGAAACTGTTTAAAGCATGAACTTGTTCATGAAGACATTCCCTAAAAGAAGGAAAAGTTGGACAATCATTTGTTGCGTGGTCATCAGTATCACAGATTTGACATACAATTCCTTGAACAGATTTCAATTGACCACTCCTTTTCAATTCTAGTGCCTCGACTTTTCTAGCTAAAGATGCAAATTTGGCTTGGAGGTCATGATCTTCCCTAAGGTTGTACATTCCTCCACTAGATGTATGAGGTTGAGTTTTACCCGGTGCCTCATAAGTACCTGTAGTTTCCCAATTCTGAGCATTTTCAGCTAACAAGTCCATGTATTCCATTGCTTCATCAGGGTCTTTATCTTCAAAAGTTCCATTGCACATCAATTTCATCATTTGCCTATCTTTAGGGGTTAACCCTTCATAAAAGTGTGAAACCAATCTCTATGTTTTAAAATTATGATGAGTACAAGTATTAAGCAAGTGTTTATACCTATCCCAACATTGGTAAAATGTTTCTCCTGGTTTTTGAGTGAAAGTGGTGATTTGTCTTTTGAAAGAGTTTGTTCTATGAGAAGGGAAAAACTTCTTTAAAAATTGTTATTGCATTTCATCCCAAACACGAATGGATCCTGACCTAAGATTTTGTAGCCATGTTTTAGCTTTATTTTTTAATGAAAAATGAAAAAGCTTTAATTTGATGGTGTTCATACTACAATTTAAGTCATTATAAGTGTTACAAACTTCTTCAAATTCTCTCAAATGCAAGTATTGATTTTCTAGATCTAAACCATGAAAAGAAGGTAAAAGTTGAATAATGTCGGCTTAAAATTGAAGTGAGATGCATTAGGAGGGAAAACTATACATGAGGGTGCACTTGTTCTTGTTGGATTCATATGGTCTCTAAGGGTTCTAACTCGATTATTCTCATTATTCTTATTATGAAGCGACTGGTTATCTTCTTCTACTATATTTTCTAAAAATGATGAGGATACCCTACAAAGTCTACCACTTAATGTACATGATCAAACTCTCATGCACGTGTAGGAAGAGAATAAAATGGAAGAAAAGAAAAGAAAAACAAAACAAAACAAAACAAACAAAAGTTAGATAAAAGGAAGGAAAAGAAAAGACAATAAAATAAACTATATAATTTATACAAGAATTTACCTCCCTAGCAACGGCGCCAAATACTTAACACGACCAAAATATTGATGTCTTCTCCCAAGTGTAGGAGTGTCGAACTAATAATTAACTCGGCAAGACCGGGGTCGAACCACAGGAAGGTTAACTATATAAATTATAAATAATAATAATAATGATGATGGTGGTGGTGGTGGTGGTGGTGGTGATGATGATGGTGATGGTGATGATGATGATGAGTTAAAGAGGACTTTGAGATGTAAGATTAATGTGAAGATTAAACAATGCTAAAAACAGTAGTCAAGATTAGAGGATCCACTAATGGTATTTCAAATAAGTATAATGTAAACTCTTTTTATTACTCGACTAGAAACCACACACAAAGGAGGTTCCAATCGGATGATTTGTCATTAATAGCTCATTATAAATTATTAACATGATCATATTAATTATCTTATTGAAGTAACACCAAACTTTTAAATATTGTCAGGAATTCATGATGCTAACTTATGTTAACAACAAATCA
>Ga0325402_1002241_pt1 | contig 16845 bp, 7 predicted proteins | sample PopdelMetagenome_22_FD_207212 | JGI IMG/M metagenome (GOLD analysis project Ga0325402, IMG submission 207212) | Populus deltoides microbial communities from Bellville, Georgia, United States - Xylem-PdKOR-R3 | ecosystem: Host-associated > Plants > Phyllosphere > Stem > Wood/Secondary xylem... | reverse complement strand
TGGTGTTATACATGAGAGGGCTTTCCTTGAAGAATCATATAATTTTATGCTTGTGCTTCCTTCTATAATAGTACAGGTAATATTTAAGTAAAGGTTTAGATGACTAAAACTAGCTCAATAGGTACTTCGTACCTAGGTAAAGAGGCAACCTCTAACATGTTTGAAGCATTGAAGTTAGGCTAGATGCCCTAGTGTCTTTCATTATAACTAAGGAACATAGGAAAATGAAGACCATTTTTAGAGAAGATCTTATCTTATAGGAGAAAAAAAGAAGAAGCTTTGTCAGATGGTTGAATTTTTGTCCTAGTTTCTCGAAGACATCGATATTTGGATGGGTAGGAGTCTCGCTAACCAAATATTTTTGGCTATTTAGGCAACCCTCACTATATGCCCCCCCCTCTCTCTCTCTCTCTCTCTCTCTCTCTCTCTCTCTCTCTCTCTCTCTCTCTCCCAATACATATCAATTTATATTTCAATTTCTTGAATCGAATTGTTTTTATAGGCTTTCCAAATACTTATAGTTTTTATAATTGGGAAACAATGAGGCAGAAGATATACAAGACCTTGAAAGTCTACCGAGAGGCTTAGAATGTTATGACCAAATAAAAAAAAATGTAGTCCTTCTGGATGAACATAGATGGAAAGATTAAAAAGGCTTAAAACCTATTATCTAGTGTTTTTAAAGTGAATGATTCTCATATTCTAAAAGAAAAGAGTTATTTAGGCACACCATGCTATCGAGCAAACATTTAATAATATGGTGCCTTTATACCTTAATTAATAATGTAAGACAACACACCTAAGAAAGCATGGTTTATATGCCTAAGGCAACTATACTAGGAATACATTTTTTTAAGGTAAATTTGGATAACTAGCTAACTAAAATAATTGATAATATATCTTCAAATAGTCTAATTACTAAATACGGGACAAGTTCATCCCATCTATCTCTTATATATGATAGGTATTTGTCATGATAGGTGCCATTTTTCTTATATGTTTGGTATTCCATATGACTTTTAATTTTCTCAAGATGAAATCCTTAATATGAAAATGTTTATTCTTTACCTATGTGTTGTGGTATTGGATGACCTTATATTTTTAGACCTTATTTCTAAGAGCGAGTTTAGCAGTGTGATTGTGGTTGTTTTTCACTCGAAAATGTATCAAAATAATATATATTTTTTATTTTTAAAAAATTATTTTTGACACCAGCGCATCAAGATGATCAAAAATACCAAAAAAAATATAAATTTAAAGCAAAGAAAAAAATAAAAAAATATTTTTTTTCAAAACGCTTTTGAAACGCAAAAACAAACAGAGCTTAAGTGAAGTGGCTAGATAAGTCTATTTTAAGAGGTTCTCGTTGGTCATCATTTCTTGCTCCTTTTTGTTGACTAAATAACCATATACCCAATGGTTAGAACACTTCATTTTTTATGGGATTATACACTTTATCTCATAGGTTAATAGAAATGTGATATGTCTTATACAGGTCTTTTAGGTTGGTCCATATGCCTAGATGGTTTTATTAAAGAGTTTGTCTCATTCTTCCTTTGCCCCCTCCTCTTGATTTTATGCTTTTCCATCTTTTTACTATCAAACTACAGATTGTTATCAATGATTAATTATTCTTTTAGTGTGTCAAAGTAGTTAATAACATTCCTTCAAAAATATTTTTCCAAGTGGTTTAAATGTCATTTGCACTTTCACAATTGGTTATCTCTTATAAGAATTTTTCACACCTTACAATAAAGAGAAGCTTACAATAAATTAAGCTAAAGTCTTTAAGGAATTTAATCTAGCTAAAGAATGTGTTATAGTGATTTGATATAATGAAAGTTTAAAACTTTGAAAATAATAAGATCTTTTTTATAAGATAAAATATAAGCTTGTAAGATTTTAGGGTTCTGTCTCTTCATTCACATGAAATGAGAAGTGGTATTTATAGGCAAAAAAGCCCAAATTGTAGTTACTCACACTAGAAAAATAAAGTCAAAAATTTTGAACCTTTTTTTAGCTTCCTTCCTCTTCTTAGAAACAAATATATCACTCTTTTTGAAAGAAAAGGAGCATTGTAAAATCTTAAGTAAAAAGTAAGGTAGCCTCTTAGAACAAGTTAGCCCTTGAGTGTAAAAAGAGTAAAGTACACTTCTTTCAAAAATTACAAGTTTACCACTTGTGTGATAAGTTTTTCTAGCTAAAATTTCATTAAAAAAAAAAAACTTATGCGATAAAAAGTGCAATAGCACATGTGACGATTTATTTAAAAACAATTTGAGTGATTAAACCAAAATATATAATAATATTTTTTAATGAGATATTTTTCATCATGTTTAAGTTTTGGAAATAAAACTATTTTGAAGGATAAATTCAATAATAAAAATTATTTTTGTGATGTTAAATTAAATTTTATTAACCCTTGATTACATTATAATAAGTTTAAGCATCTTCAAGTCATGTTTGCATCAAAGAAGTCTATATTGATTCAATTTGACATGAGAAAATTCCTACAACATTAAAATCTTTAACAAACATATTAATTTTACTAATTGTTATTATCATCAAAATAATTAATCCATAGGTGCTTATAGGCTAACAAGTAATGGTGTTTTCTTCTTCTTCTTCTTCTTCTTCTTCTTCTTCTTCTTATCAAGTCTTACTATCTCCTCCTTAAAAGGTAATTGTCTTTGCACATTTTCAAAAAGTACAACATGGTTAATTCTTTATATAAAGAGGAAGGGTTAGCAATACTAACAAAGTAGGAAGAGCCTTAAGTTACTCTTGTATGGTCAAAAAACCTTTGTCAACATCTCAATTGCTATTGTAGTTGAAGGAGGTATGTAGGTTATACACAAGTGCTTGCAAGGCATGTAACATCTCATAAATTGATACTTTCTAGGTTTTAGCTATGAAAAAAGCTTAAGAATGATAAAAATAAGAGTGAAATCAACTTTTTGTTCAGTCCCTATTGATGTGCCCCTGGTAAGGTTATAAATCCTTGAAGGATAATGTTGCTCTTATCACATCTAAGTGGATATGGTGGATTTTGATCGGAGATGGGGATGGTAGTTGGAGAACCTATAAGACTAATCCTTTTAGTTGGGTAGGCACCATTTGATGATTAAATTAGTGTATAGGGCAAGAGGTATGTTTGAAAAGGTAAAGATAATGTTACATAAAGTGTATAAAGTAAAAGAGGAGATTCAAAGAAAGGAAAAGAAGATCATTGAACCTAAACTATAAGATTGTCAGAGTGTGTTTGGCAGTGTGGTTGCGGTTACTTTTCAAATAGCTTTTCGTGCCAAAATACATGCCAATGATTTTTTTTATTTTTTAAAAATTATTTTTGACATCAGCACATCAAAATGATTTGAAAACACTAAAAACATATTAATTTGAAGTTGATAAAAAAATAAAAAATTTTCAAATTTTGTCAAAAGCGCTTTTGAAACACAGAAACAAACAGGTCATAGCCATGAGACCTATCAAGTTGTATGAATAGAAGAGTAAAACTATCATTTTTTAAAAAATAAAAACCAATAACCTTAAAGACTGATTAAAGTGGTATTTTCTAGGATAAATGTATATAATATTGATGGGTCATTGTTAGGTGGACATAACCATGTCATGGTCTTTACCAATTAGATTAAAGCAATCATGGGGCCATGAGCATATTTAATAAGTGTATTGTATATCCTTTTGGTAGATGAAGGGGGTAGGTCATGCCCTTGGTGCTCCATCTTAATAGCTTGGTTATTTGCTTAGTTTTTTGCCGTGTAAACCCCATACATCTAGATTTTGCTTTAATGTCTAGGGTAATGATGTAGGGCCATCATCTTCCATGTGTCGATCTCCATCATAGATCTTGGAGCCTTCTAGGGCTACACGTGTCGGGTACACCACAATCAACAAGAATGTATCCTTAATTAAATTAGATATGAAATATAAATGTCTTCTTATCCTTAACCTCAATAAGAACAAGTGAAAAATATGCATAATCCAATGCCCATTTCCTCTCTTTGAAAACAACAAATACCAATACAATCACTTAAAAATAATGATTCTACTACACACTCATCTTATTATTTGTCTTTTTTTCTTTATTTTTTATATATTAACTTGCTTGCATTAAGATAAGTATTAAGAATCTATCTCAATTCACAAGAATAAATTATTAGGTAAGGTTCAAGAATAATTTTATAATAGTCTGTGTGTGTGTTAGAATATCATTGAGCCAACTTTCATATTAAAAGAAACTAAATCCCTTCCCAAATGATCTTAGAAATGCATAACAATAAATTCATATCCTTGGTCTACGCAAATGCAAAGGGAAGGAGTATTTTAATTTAGCTTACAAATTTGCAAGATGAACTAGATTTAACCAAGTCAATAATGACAATTCAATTAAAAATCCAATCTAGCCAAGGCCTGTGAAGTCTCTGCTGTAGTAATTAACGTGTTTGGGAGAGTAGAAAATGACGGGAACCAGAACTTGACGGGACTGGAATTCTCCGTGCATGTCCGTGTTTGGAAGGGAAGAGAGACGGTGGAGAGAATGCGAAAGGCGAGGAAAATCCCCCACGAGGCCCCACCGTTTTGGTTCTCTCAGGGAGAGGGGAGAGGATAAATTTGGATATATATTTTTTTAATTTTACCAATTGACTGTTCATGTGTTAAAAGATATATAAGGGCAAATAATATATATATCTTTCATTTGTATTTCTCTCCTTTTTACTGTCCTTCGTCTTCTCCTCTCCCAACCGAAATAACTCCTAGGAAATAATTAAATAAAATGGGAACGACAAAGAAGATTGTCCGAATACAATCTCTTCGTGATCTCTCATCAACCTGTAGGGACGAGAGGGAGGCAGACATCCTTTTTTTTCCTGTGGTTTTGATGAGAGACGACAAGAACGAAATACCGACAAGCTTATCAATAAATTTCTTAGCAAAACGATAATGCGTTTGGTTATGCTTTCGACAACGTGCCAACGCGCCAATAACCTGGTCTCGGTGTGCGTTAATTATTTTCTTAAATATTATAACTTAATTATTGGATAGCTGATGATAATTTGGTCTATGATGCATGATGCTTAGGTACAATCCACCTACACATTTTGCTAGCTGGACCTTTGTACTTATTAATAGTGATAAATTTGCTGATTTAAAACACCCTAATTAAGAAGTAGAAGAAAAACTAATCTAGTTTATGAAATATCATATTCAAATTATGTCATCGGTTCTTTTAAATATAATGTTATATTTATTAAATATATATTTTAAATTTTAATTCCAACATAAATACATAATAAATTCTTGAAGATTTATGGATATAAACAAATGCAATGTTATTTAGCGTGTATATGAATAATCAATCTGCAGATTTGTTTTGTTTGCCAAAAAAGTGATTTAAAAGACATGATTTCTATTTTGTTGCAGTTTCACTTTTTTCTTTTTTCTTTTTATTTGAGTTTATATTGATTGTTAAAATTAATAATATTATAATAATTCTAGTTATAAAATATTTAGATTAGCCCGGTAGGTCAACCCAAGATCCAGCCGACCTGGTTCCTAAATCGATCTAGGCTTAAAAAAATAGATGAAGGATTGACTCGATCTAACCTGATCGACCCGAGATAAAACACTAATCAAAACCATGTAGAATTTTTTTTTTTCAAAACGAGGTTGTTTTGATTTTTTTGAATTATTTGGATTAACTCGAGTTGACCCTCTCGACTTGTGATTCAGGTCTTGTCCTAGATCAACTTTCAAATCAGATTTTTAAACTATGATAATAATTATTTTTATCCAAACACTGACTTGGATCAACTCAAGTTGATCATCTTGTTCTATGGTCTAGACCTTGCTCTAAATCGACCATCGAGACAGATTCTAAAACAATATTAATAACTATTTTTATAATTGCATTAATTTAGGTTAACTCGGGTTAACATTCCTTATCCATAACCCGCATCTTGCTCTAGATTGAATCCCGAATTAGATTTTAAAATTATGATAATAACCATTTTTATTTTTACGTTGACCCAGGTAAACTCGGATTAATTTTCCTTACCCAAGACTCGCGTCTTGCTCTAGCTTTACTCTCGAATTAGATTTTAAAATTATTATAACAATTATTTTTAGTTTTACATGTTTTAATTGGATAATCTTGAAATTAAGATTTTTTTAAAAGTATATTTTAAAATATAAAATAATAAATATTTTATGTAAAAGTTAAAAGCTTATGATCCCTTTATTTTGTGCTACCTGAGAAGATATAACGATCTCGTTAGATGTTCTAGAAAGATTAAAGTCAACATTCCCAACTTTTATTTTGTGCTACACATGATCTTGGCTAGAACATGTGTAAAGGGTGTTGTGCTATCAAGCCCCGTGTTTACGGTGCTTTGGTACGACGGTTGCATCTCGCCCCATTTTCTTACAAGTTCAAGGAGTGCTGAGGACTAGGAAGCTCGCCGATGCAAAGGTACAAAGTGGAGGCGTGCTTTACCGTATCATTAATCACGTGTATCACATTATTATAATTTGAAATAATAATCACATACTTTTTCTTTTTTTTTTCTTTTTTTTTTATAACCCGGGAGATCCGGACCAATTTGCGTGTACCATGACTATTCCCCGGATCTACTGAACATCCTACAAGTCTAGTAGACATGTAAAACACCGCAGGGATGACAGACGTGCACATGAAGGGTCGAACTCGGGACGGGTGGCAAGGCAAGCCTTACCTGTTGACCATTGAGCTAGACCCTCAAGTGCTTATAACGATCATACTTCAATTAGCTAGTGAAGGTTTTTATTAATTATTGCAATTTTCTTGCATAAAAATAATGCTAGGAAACTATGCTTTTACTAAATGATGTAATTGGTAAGAAATGTGGATTTTGAAGCTTAAATATCAAGTAGTCAAAAAAAAAAAAAAAAACCTTCACGATAGCTATAGCCTCCCGTGTTTTATTAAATCTTAGCATTATTTTATATTAATATATTGTGACAAGCAGCTGTGAAGCAGGAAATTCTTCTTAAGGGGAGCAAATATTTTAATTGATAAGAAAAAAAATTAATTGATACATTCTTATTTTAAAAAGATATAAAATATTAAATTATAAAAAAATTATCCTCCTCAAGAAAAGTTACTGCGCAATAAGATTCAAAAATTGTAACAGTGCAAATACAAATTTACTATTGAAAATAAAAAACTCATTGAGCTATGCATTGAGACAAGGTTGTCTTTTCAACATTACAAAATTATCTTTAACATATTGCATGGGGTTAGATTTGTTAATTTTTTTTTTCAAAGTAAAATTACTACTTTAGCCTTAAAATAGAAAAACCAAAAGTCTTTGACTTTAGTATTTTTTATGAAATAATGTAATTACTTTGATATCTTAGAGACAAAAATAATATAACTCTATCTTAAGGGATTCTTGATCATTATACATTGGTTTTATTGTAGAGTTGAAGATTATTCAAATGTATTATTATAATTGGTATATATCAAATATTATTTAAAAAAACATGTTGGCATGTGCAAAATGCATCAATGTGTGGACAACCCCCGCACGATTTAGGCAGCGTGTGTTGGTTTGTCTGACTACCTAGTGTTGCCTTTTGAGGTACTATTTGGAAGATCTAAACACCCTCTGCACGAAGGTATGGTATGTGTACCATAAGCCAAAGACCTCTCTTCTTCTCTCTTTCTATTCCTTGAATGTTGAGCCCCTGTAAAATTTTAGACTCGCCACTTCAATTTCTTCTTCCTTCACATTTGAATCCTATCCTTTTGATCAATATTTTTTTTAATTTTAGAATAAGCTATAACATTACAAATGATTTTCAATTTTACTCAATTTTTTAATTTGTAAATAATATATCAAATTGTAAATATTTTTCAATTTCACCCCTATCATTTTTTAATATATAAATAATCTATTTAATTATAAATATTTTTCAGTTTCATCCCCTATGATTTTTTTAATATTTCAAATTTCTTCTTTATTTTTTTAATTGCTCTTTATTTTGTTTGAGATCATTTTTTAATTTTGTTTTTCAAATTTTATCCTCCTAGAATATTTTTCTATTAAATTTTATCCCCATTCTTTTTTGTTGCTATTTTTTTCTTTTACAAGTTTTTTTATTAATATTTTTTCACTAAATTCATCATTCAAACTTAAATTGATTGAGAATTAAGCTTCTTGATTGAACCCAGGTTGAGAGTTTTAGAGCTTAGACTAGGTTTAGGAGCATAGACTAGAATTAAGCTTCTTGAATGAAGATTTTGTGCTAGTGCAACAATATCAACAAGTCTACTATACATGTCCACCTGATAATAAATCTTATGAATGATGGACAGTTATTAAAACAACTGCTAGAAGTCTCTATAACATTGACATGAGTGAATTTATTGAAGATGATAATAATATGAAATCATTTGATGTTGCTCAGTCAGATGAGATTTCTTAACCATGTCATGTCCTTCCTACCCCGACACTTGATGATCCAAATATATTTGTTGAAGCATCATATTATACAGAAATCAACTATTATAAATTGCTTTAGTTACAGGCAAATTCGGTAGAAGTTAAAAGGGTTTTAGAAGAAGAATTTGAAGATGTTAATAATGATTACGATAATGATGATGATGATGTGGTTATGAGTGATGATAATGATGAGCAACATGATGATGATATACTGTAAAATTTATTTTTTATTTATTGTATTTGGATTTATTTTTAAGTGATGTAAGTTGTGTTTGTATTAATGGTATTAATTAAAAATAATTATTATGTTCATTTTTATTTTTGTATTGTATTAATTAGTTCATATTCAATAATTAAAAATAATTCAAGTTATATTTATTGTATAATGTTTATTATTGATGTTATTTTTTTTATTCTATTTCAGGTATCTAGCATGCCTGGACGTGGTTCTATATTAGGTTCCAGTAGTATTAGGACCACTTCATCTAGATCAAATGACCCTTTATCCGGGTCGAATAGCCAAGCATCCATTCTCATCAACCTATTCATCATGAGTTGCATGATTGCTATAATCCGACTTTGAGTACATACCATGCTTAACAAGATTATGAGAGGAGGGATGATTACCAATCATATGAGAGTTTTCACTTTTAAGATTTACTTCAAACTCAAGAAGGTTTCCTTCTAGACCACCCATATACTTTTGAAGGATATAATGTTGATATGGATTATTATCATTGGAGGGGCAATGATGTGAGGAGAGGTGAGAGAGTTGAGGAAAATAGAGGAGTATAATATGAGAGAGTAAATAGTGATAATGGTGATAATGATGAAAATGAGGGAGATGATATTAATACAAGAGGATTAGGTGATGAGGGAGACGATTGTAATGTTTAAGATTTAGAGGATCAAGATGACATCCCATCAATTCACAGTTGAACATCTTCTCCATTGCATCATGAGCAAAGGGTTTAAAAGAAAGGTTTTGACTCACATAAAGATCTAATTACAAGAAAAAAAAAAAGCTTTATTTATATGGAACAATAGAGTGAGTTGAAATTTATAAGGTTATTGTGTTTTATAATTATTTTTTAAGCTTCGTTATTTTAATGAATCTTTATCATTTTTTTAAGCTTTTATAACTCATCGTATGGGCATGAGATCAAACTTGTTTTGAGGTCAAATTTTAAAGGAGCATAGCGCAATAGGAAAAGAGTTGATTCAACTTATAAGGATGAACTCTTTAAAGAGTTTAAAGTTTAAGATTATACATTTGTATTTTTATTTTAAACATACTTATGTGTTGATAAAATGAGCTAGTATTATAGGACTGAACGTATGTAATAGGTAGTTGAATATTTTGGCAAGAGGATGCAAAAATCTACATATAATGAAAATAGGTTATTGTAAAGCCATAAAGAAATAGGAGACTTAAGATTTAAGAATTAAGAAACAGTAGGTTTGAACTTTCATTATTGTTCTAATGAAATGATAACACACTTCTTTTCTCACAGATGAATTTCGTTGAAAATGAAATATCATGGTTTTGAGTGGGATTCTTGGTGTTTTCTCATATTGTGTGTTGTTGTTTTTCACTTCATCCCAACAAGGAAAAAGTCATAGATAAGCAAGAAATAAGTACTTTACATATAATTATGAAATTATTTAACAGTTATGCGATAATAACTCCCTTTCTTTTTCTTTCTATGAACATTATATCTTAGATGCAAATAGTATTAATGTAGTAAAAAACAGTTTTTTAGGGAAGTGAAGATCAAAATGAAGTACGAACCTCTTAGATACAATTAATATAAAGAATAGTTTTTTAGGGAAGTAAGGATTAAAAAGAAGGAATTAAAGGAATTTCCACCAAAGACATTAAGTTCAATTAACCATTTCATTGATTAAAAATATAAATTAAGGGGGTGTTTGTTTGCCTGAAAAGTGATTTTCTGGAAACCACTTTCCAAACTTTCATGTCTTTATTTGTCATTAGGAAAGTTGGTCAATGGAAAACACTTTCCAGTTAAAGAAAAATTTGGCTTAATTTTCAGGAAAGTGTTTTCCTTTTATTTTGGACAGAAAACACTTTCTAGAAGTTGTGAAAAAATTAGAAATATCATACTATTTGCTGATTATATCAAATTCAGTCCTTAAATTTTTGATGGTATATATTTTGTTTGAATCTTTTTTTTTTCAATTTTATCCCTTAAAATTTGATTTAATTTGATTTTTATATTAACTTTGGTCCTTATTTTTATGATTGTTATTTCCTTTTCTCTTATCATTTTTTTAACTAAAACTTTTTATCTATCAAATTTGATCATCATTCTTTTGATTATTACATATTTGATTTGAAATAATTTATGAAATTGTAATTATTATTATTTTAATTTCATCATCTTGTAATTTTTTTAATTTGTTAGATTTGATCTCTATTATTTTGATTATTATTTATTTTATTTGAGATAATTTATGAAATTAGATTTTTTTTCAATTTCGTTCTCATTCAACTTTTTAATTTGTAAGATTTGTTCCTCATTATTTTAATAAACTTGAAAAACAATAAAACTTAATAAGTTATTTTCTAGCTCATTTTCCATAATATAACCAAAAACTAAAAGGTATTTTCCAACTTATTTTCATGACACTACCAAACATCGAAAAATAATTCACTTTCCAGAAATTCATTTTCCAAGGAAACCACTTTCCAAAAGAAAACTACTTTCCAGCAAACAAACAGGGCCTAATATATAATTGTTTTTGCTTCTCTAACCACTTCAATTAAGTTAGAAAATGCCATATTGCTATGATATAAGATAAATTAAATTCCATTTTATGATGTAGTTAAGAAGTTACTATTTTAACAATATTTTTTGTTCATCTTTTTGGCTACTATTTGTCAATGCATTGTAATTATAGAGGCTAGTTAACAACTATGTTGGGCTTTGTCTTTGTTTCTTTGGTATAACAAATATGTATTTTTTTAGGATAATGAACCAATTGTTCGTAAGATTTAGAAAGATAAAACTAGAATTGCTTTGAACCAGTAGTTAACACAAGCTCGTAAAAGAGTTATGTCAAACAGAAATATCACAAATATAATGGATTGCATTAATAAAGGCCCAATTTGGATAAATAATAAAAATTGAAATCAAATGATTAAAGATATTTGGTCCCTCACTGATTTTAAAGGAGATCAAAATGTGCAAAGAATAATCGACTAACTGAAACAGATGGCAAATTAAGCACTCATTCTGGAGGTACAGTTTCATTTGCATCATATCGAGCTAGCATGGTAAGGATTTTATTTATTTATTATAATGGACTTGAAATTTTTATATTTATATTTTCTAATTTTCTTTTTGGTTGATAGCAAGAAAAAGCAGGTGGAAAAGAACCTTTATGGGATGATGTGTTTTTGGTGTTGCATCAGAGTGTCAAACAGCCTAAAACCTTCAATAACAAGTCTAAAAAAGTTATTGTAAGTATTTTTTTATGTAATTTAATTATTATTTAAAATTAAAATGAATTATTATTATATTTAATTTTATCGTAGGAGAATTACAAAAAAGAGATGATTTCAAGATATGGAACTAATCGAGAAAATCAGCCTTCGTATGATGAAGCAGCTTGGTGTGCACCTATAGAAGGAGTTACAAAGGGTGGGATATATGGTGCACCTGATATGCCAAAATCCATGGTTAGTACGAGTGCTTCATCACAATCATATATGATGGAGTCAACATCTCCTAGTTCATCAATTCAGGTATTGAAAAAGCAAATAAAAAAAAAGAGATGGTCATATTTTATCACTACAACAGGAGATGACTTCTATCAAAAAAATTTATTAGTAACATGGGATACCAAGCTTAGGCATCAAATATGGACCAAGTTATCTCGGTGCCTATGGCTTCATCTATGCCGTCACATGTGGCTCCACAGATGACGACACCTATGTATCCCCTGTCTAATCTAGTATATCGACCTAGGCTTCGACAACCATATACCGATCCCATCTTATAATGATCAACATTGTCTTGGTTTGTTTCCACCACCACCTCAACCACAACCTCTATGATAGAACATATTTATTAAATTGTGACTTATCTATATTGATGTAAGTTTAACATGATTTTGAAATTTATTTTTATTTGACTTATTATTGTTGATAAAATCATTTCTAGTATTAATTATTTATGTTATTTATATAGTTTTCTATCATTTTTGAAATATCCACAAATAATTATAAGAAATTCAATAAATTGGAAAAAAAATTTAAAAATTCATGTTTTAAAAAATAGTTATTGGACAAATTAGCAACAAATTTTTCATTGTTAATTAACAATGAATCAGCAACGCAATATCCGTTATTGATCAGCAATGGTGATTAGCGATGGAATATTCGTTGTTGATTTATATAATCAGTAACTAAATTTCAGCAATGGATAAGTTGTTGCTAAAAAATCAGTAATTAATAATTTGTTGATGAGAAATTAGCATCTATCATTTGCATCTGACATTATCTGTTGCTAATTTTATTGCTGATTTTTATCAACAACATATTATAGTTTTATCTGCATCGGAATAGGTAGTTGCTAAAAGGCCTCTTTTTTTGGTAGTGACCTTATTTATGTAGAAAAAAAATACTAATTAAAACTAACTAGGAAATAATTAAAATTAAAAAATGACATTGAAAATAGTTAAAAATTCAAAAACAATATCTAGAGAGTATTCTCAATCTCAAAAAATTATAAAAACCCAAGTCTCTACAGAATTGAATTTACAAAATCTATTTAAAAAATTTAAATACCATCCAATTATTACATTGAAGTTATAATTGTTTTTATCACACTAACATTTTGATATATTTAGACTTCTTCTCATATTTTATAATGTCTAACAGGTTATAAATACATATAGATATTGCACGTCAATAAGATTTTTCATCGTTATTACGAGTGGAAAGCTAAGACAAATAGATTTTGCCGAAGATCGATCATCCATAAAAGATAGAAGATAGGTAAAAAGTGACAAGCAATATTAAGTGTGAGACGACAATGGTATGACTTCCCTCACCTCACGTCACCTTTGTCGCTGCTCAACGCGTAGCTTAATATTGTGAGAAGAGAGAACGTGGGGACATGGTGTCTGTTTTCTGTGATGGTCCATTGAGCATGGTCACAAAATGCAAGGTCTCTCCCTGCCGATGCCCAGCTCTCACACTTTGCTATATTAAGATTCAGAGGCTCCAACAAAAGTTAGATCACATAAAATTCCCCATTTTCGTTTTGTTCGTGACTTGAGGTAACCACCTGCTAGCTCCTCTCCCTCTCTATCTAACCACAATTGACAAGCTGCCACAACCTGTCTTCTCTCTCTAGCTATAATTGGATTCCATTAATGATTAGGTTTTGAATGGAAGAAAGCAAGGCAGCAACTAGCTAGGAAGCAGCCTTATAATTGTCAGTATAAATATAGATTGCATTTTATCAGTATTTCAGGATAGAAATAATGAAACAGAAGATATATTTTTTTGGCTTGAAATTAGGCCACGTCTTCCGCAAACATTTTCAGCACTGAGTCTTGGCAAAATCATAATGGCCCATCCCTTGAAAGCAAGCCTGGCAAATGGGCCAAGTTTTGGCCAATATTATACCAAACAAGTCGATCCTAACACTTGCGTCCTTGGACTCCATGACCAAAGAAAGGTACATCCTCCTAGAAAAAACTGTTAAAACGTCAATAAATCCGACACATCCAGATGGGCATACAGGAAAACTCAACATCCAGGTCACTTTTTGTCTTCAGATTTGGCATGCATAAACCTCATCGTCATGCATGTTATCCACTGTGGCACATTATTTGGATAAGATCTTATGCCAATTCATTTTCCACTTTGTTTTTTTTTTTTTTTTCATTTTTGTTTTTTCAATTATTTGGCTACATGCATCTTCTTTTAGTCAAGTTCTACCATATTTTTCTTGATAGGGAATCGTGGTCAATCTATGTGAGCTAGTGAGAAGCAAGTGAGGATGAACCAAGAAAGCTTGGCCGCTGGTCATGGTTCGTGTTTTGCATGGCAGGATAGGCACGGTGCCTATTTACATCTCATCTTTACTAGAAAGCTTGACGGTGCCAAGAAAGCAAGTTTTACCTTTGCCTATTTTTTCAATTATTTTGCTACATGCATCCCACGGTTTGCCCACGGCAACTGCTCGAAAATACATTCTACACTACAAAGATTTTAATTCGATCGCTTTGCTTTTTTCAATCAGCATATTGTTCCTGGAGCCTTATGCTGCTGCGTGTCTTGTCCTTCGGTTATCCTCTTCACGAGTTCCATACAAGGCATATAGAGATCTAGAAAAAAAAATCCCGCTTTTTGATAGAAACTTCAAATTAATTGCTTACAGGGATGACGGGGATGACAAATAATTACTTTTGGTCATCAAGCTTTGAGTACATACCAAAATGTAGCGTGTAAGGAAATCTATCTTCATTTACGTCTAATCCTAATTTCAATTCATTATGCCCAGGCTCAAGGTCAATAACAGTTCACAGCAAATTGATCATGAAACCACTAACGTCACTGCCTGCGTAGTTTTCACTTGTGAGGAAGATATATAATACTGTATTTTGAAATCACCAGCAGCGGCAATTAATAAAAAGATAAGTGTTTGAAATATTAGCGACCTTACGTTATTTTTATTTCAAATACTGTATTGTAAGTAGCTAGGAACAACAAGAATTAGAATATCTGTTCAATATATTGAAGATGTTTGAGTGTTTTAATTGGTTGATATGCATGTGCCTATACTGATGTGATATGAATTCCAATGCTAATTGTATAAAGATGTGATAATATACACCGTTTGGAATCAGGATTGGTTTTACCCAGCAATGGAATCCTTGTAGGATTAGGATTTTTACTAATCCTTTACTCATTAGAACTATACATCCTTTATATATATATATATGATTACGCTTATTTTTTTACGTAAAATCACTGTATGTGTGATCTTTAACAAACTAATATATAGAGGAGCTCTAGGTTTGTTGTTTGTGGTTGATCTACACAAGTCACTATATCTTCATCAATACCTGATATTGAAAAGTTTGATGGGCTTGGTGGTTTTAGCTTGCGGTAGGTTTATAAGAAAATAGTGGTGATCATTTCCCAGAATGGTTTAAAGAAGCTCTCCACCGTAAAGAAAAGAAATTGGCTATAATGACTGATAAAAGATGGGATCACATGTGGTTTTTTAGCAAAGTTGGAATTCTTTTACATTACCACGTACGTTGTTGAAGAAAAAGCTCTACCGAAAACATCGTCTGTATATGTTATGCATGGAAAAAAGTACATCAATGAAATCCCATATCATGATGAATTTAATTCTATTATTATAGTTAGTTTTGTAGTCTATTGTTATTGAAATTGATGACGAGGATCGGACCATGTTATTGCTTTGTTCTTTGTCTCCTATGTAGCAAAACTTTAGAGAGACTATTTTGTTTAGAAGAAAAACATAACTTTAAAGGATATGTGTTTAGTATTGCGGTAGATATTAAGGTTGTGGTTTGAAAAAAATTATTTTATAAAAAGTATTTTCAATTGAAGTTGGTTTGAAAAAAAAATTGCTTTTGTTGTAATATCAAACAATAATATTTGTGATTGCAGATGAACCTCATTCGCAGCTACAATACCAAACAGTATCTAAGTTTTTATTATTTTATAAAGATATGCTATTTAGTTTTTTTAAAAAAGAAATTAACTTCAGGACACAAAAATTCATGTGAAAATCACGTATGTTTAGGGTCATTTAGTGTCCCGTGCTAGTCACATGACAGATACTAATCCTAATTTGGATGGAAGCCTAACCTAATATAATAGAACTAATTGTATTATCAATAATTATAAGAAAGGAACACAATATTATGAATAGTATAGAAAAAGTTAAATGTTAAAGCCTCATATGACTTGAAAAAACGAATTCTTTGAATTTGAGTTTTGTATTAATTAATAAAAATTATTTTTTATCAATCTACTTTAGAAAATAAATATTTTTGATAAATTACTGTTATGTAAGATGTTTATAATTAATTTTAAGGTATCTTTTACTGTAAACATTTTTTTCTTATTCCTTCCTAAAAGAATGTGAACCTTATATTTTGACAAATTCTCAGCATCAGTTTTGATGCAAGACAAAAGATTTAAAGAGAAGAAAGAAAAAAATCTAAGAAAAACCCCAAAAAAAAAATAGAAAATAGCTGAAGACATGAAGAGAAAGGGAGGGAAAACTTGCAACTCTACAACTTTTATTCAATTAATCATAAACTT
>Ga0325402_1002239_pt1 | contig 16848 bp, 10 predicted proteins | sample PopdelMetagenome_22_FD_207212 | JGI IMG/M metagenome (GOLD analysis project Ga0325402, IMG submission 207212) | Populus deltoides microbial communities from Bellville, Georgia, United States - Xylem-PdKOR-R3 | ecosystem: Host-associated > Plants > Phyllosphere > Stem > Wood/Secondary xylem... | reverse complement strand
ATGAACCTGGTATGATGATAATACCAATATTTTTCATTTAAATGGAATTTAAGTCTGCACAAAGGCTCCCTGTGATTGTGATCATCTTGTGAGTCTTGCAAGTTTAATGGTGCTGGGTTCATGCTCTCAGTCATTGAAGATTACCATCCTTTTGCCAATTGTTTATCTTTCAAAATCACAAAGGTGGTTGATGTCTTATTATATTATTCTCATAATCTTCTCTTTTTTCTCCCTCTATAGGTTACAATTCCCTATGGACATGCTTTAGAATTTATATTAACTGATTCTACTGGCCGTCAGCATCTCTTACAAGCAGATGACAGCTCAACAGATATCAGCTAGTAAGTTAGAATTTTTATTGTCCTTGGGTTTTCTTCCTGTTCCTCCACCATGGTCAAAAAGTAAAAGAAATAAGATCTACGTTTATCTTCCATATAATTATGAATATGGTGCATAATATAGAGAATAAAACAAAATTACAGAACTGGATTGCTAAAGGTTCAAGTATTTTGATTTTTTGTGATTATGTGGACGGTTATGATAATTTTCTTGTCATTAATTTATTTTAAATAAAAGCACATATCCTCTTTCTTTTTTTTCCCCTAAAAAAAAGTAATTGATGGGGGAGTACCTCAAAATCTGCCATTCAATGGAAAAGGGAATCTTAGTTTTCTCTGTCTGGATCTGAATGCATCAGTAAGATTACATAAGATATGAAAGGGAGATTAAAGTCTCAAACAGCTAGATTTGTATCCACTTGTGCTTTTTGTAGAGTTGGTTTGGTTATGTTTGATGGCTAGTGGCTGCTAAAGAAGTGTTTTTTTTTTGTAAGTGTTTCTTCAAGAAAGTTAATGCATTATAATGTTGAAAATGGAATGGAAAAGAACAGGTTGAATATTAAAAGAAATTATAATCATGCATGACTCATGGTTCTGTCAAGGCATGACATGAAACTGGTTATAATCCATGGCTCTGTTGGAGCAAGGTATAAAACTGGTCGTTCTCAAGACTTAAACCATGAACTTGGCTTTGGCTGCCCAAGCAATTGGTAAACCTTAGGATTGTTTTGAGTTGGAAGTGCCATAATTTGCTGGCCTACTGTTGATCCTTGACATTGGCCAAGTTTGTCCCTGAACATGAGGTTACATTTGGCTTTTGAGCAGTCTGTAAAGGTTTTTGATTTTTCTTTTCCTTTGTTTTTAGATTCCATTGATCCTTTATCCCATACGCCTCCTTCCTACCTGCTGCAACACTATAGTTTGCTCATTCCAAATTTTGTTGCTGTTCCTGTCCTATTCAGATGCTTAACCTTTCATGCACTCTTTTTTGCAGCATAAGAGATACAATTGTTCTGACGTTGAGATTATTTATCAAACAGGTATGGTTCTTGTACCTTCTTTTCTGCCCTCTTCTTCTTTGTGAATTTCATGGAATTCTGTGACTTGCATGTGCCGTGTATATCTATACAATATACAATGCAAGCTACATTACAAATTATGCATTCTGGTATATGTAGCATTGGGGTTTATAAGAATGTGAGAGTGTTGGGGCTGGGGATGATGAAAGGGTTTTTTTGAGAAATGTGGTAGTGTGACTCATTAGCTGTCGCATGCTCTTTCCGTGCAAAGGGTTGCCTGATTCTGTGGATGCTTCATTCAAAGCTGTTCTTTCACAATAAGATAATGTATGAAGAACAACTCTGTTGAGTTGGCTCTCATTAAAACAGGATTTTCACTCTTATTGACTGTTGCAGTTTGGTGAAAGAAGGAAAGGAAAGAAAAGAGGTCTATTTTTCAACAAGTGAGGGAACAACATTTTTTGAGACGTCAAGCCTGGGAATAGCATTCTGAACTTGTTGAACCCTGTGTACAACCTGTTGTATGCAATGAGCTTGAGTTGTAATTGCAAGTGCATCAGTGCTTATTTCTTGTCATACTAGCCTCTCAGCTTACTCTATTTTGTAATTAGAAACTCATTTTAAAGGAAAGAGAAACCGTGTTGATTGGGGAAGTTAACCCGATGTAGCCATGAAGATCGAGGTGGCTTTTACGAAATCTCAGCCTCTTCCATGCAACTGTATTCTTCTGCTTAGAACTTCTTACACACAGCAGTTTGAAGATGAGTTGTATTCAACTTGGTACGTGTGTGAAATTCTTTTTTTGTCACAAAACAGAGACCCCACTTACTTAGGGAAGGGCTAGGTGGATGCCAGTCGAGATACATGCATTCAATTTGGGAAATGCAGCTATCAGCATTTTATCTCGTGTTGTATCTATTACGGGAGAGATGCATCAAGTTAACTGAGAGTGAGGTGATTTGGAGGGAGACATGAAGGCTACGATGGCTTTCGCATTTCTTTCGTTGGGGAAAGCGTAGTGGTGGTGGTGTTAATGAGATGCCTCAAATTGTTTTCAGGCCCCTTGACATCCCCAAAGGCTGGACCTTCTCTGTTGCAGAAGAGGGCTGGAGCGGGGAGTTTGTGTGTGTGTGTGTGTGTAAATGATTAGTTAAAAAAAATCCAAAATGAAAATGAAAATTTGTATAATAAGCAATAATAAAAGCAAATCTTTTTAAAAATTGTTTTTCGATGAATTAAAATAAAATGATGTATTTTTTAGTATATCAAATTGAAAAATAGTTTCAAAAGCACAACACTAAGTGTATAGTAACATGGTGCAAAATATTTTTTATTTTTTAAAAAAAGTTTTTTTTTCATAATTTTTTTTACATTAATATATTAAAACAATGAAAAATATTTTAAAAATGTTATTTTAATATTTTTTAAATAAAAAAATAAAAAAAACCGAACATGAAATATTTCATAATTTTTTTATATTAGTATATCAAAATTAAAACAATATTATTTTAATATTCTTTTAAATAGAAAAAATTAAAAACATTTTAAAAAGTAGAAGTTACCAAACACATGTTAGAAAATATTTCATGTTACTGAATCACTGACACTTTTAGTTTCTTTTTTAGTTCCTACAAACAAAATCATGTTTTCTAAAAAACAAGGATTTTTTTTGTCCTTTTAATTTAATTAGATTTCTGAATTCATCCATAAAAAACTTGGATCCGGTGTTTTTATCAAGTTGTAAGCCCACTAAGTAATTTGTGCTTAAGGGGCTGTATAATAGGAAGAAAATAGAATTTTGATTGAGTGGGCTGTTGGGCTGGGCTCCTTACCCTCTTCCCTTCCTCTCCTCCGCCCGCGTTACTATATTGTTGGGTCTAGAAACGACATCGGTTTGAGGCGTTGTTACTTGTTACTTTAAGTGAGAGCGCATTTCGAGTCTGGAAGCTTACCCAACCCACCGAGGGAGGGCTGGCAGCCATTTTTCGTTTTTAAGAGGAGGCAGGCACTTTAAAGTTTGAACACACTAGCACACAAACAGTCCGTATCTTCTTCTCCTCTCGTCTCCTTTTCTAGGGTTTTTCTACCTGTATAACCTAAACAAGCGAAAAGGAAGGATGCACGCTCCAGTTCTCGTTCTCAGTAAGTTCTAAAACCCTAATTTCTTCTTTCAAATATATATATATATATATATATATATATAAAATAACAATCACAATAATAAATGAAAAATGTGTGGCCGCTGCTGCAGGGGATTCGTTGAAACGAGAATCAGGAACGAAGGTACATCATGCCAACATACAGGCTGCAAAGGCAGTTGCCGATATCATCAGGACCACCTTAGGTCCGCGGTCCATGTTGAAGATGCTTCTCGATGCCAGCGGTGGTATTGTTGTTACCAACGACGGCAATGCAATCCTCCGTGAGTTAGATCTGGCTCATCCTGCTGCCAAATCCATGATTGAATTGAGTCGCACTCAAGACGAAGAAGTCGGTGACGGAACGACCTCTGTCATTGTTCTCGGTCGGTACCACCTCGTGTATTTTTTTTTTCCTTTTAAAAGAAAACTACTTATTGAACCTATCACTACTGATTTTAATTGGATGAATGAAAATAGGAGGAGAGATGCTTCATGTTGCTGAAGCTTTCATCGAAAAGAGCTATCATCCTACTGTCATTTGCCGAGGTAACTTAACTACTTCTACATCTTTTCTTTTTATAATAAAATTAATTGGATCATCAGCTTCTTTCTCACTAACTAACTAACTAACTCACTTTGTTAATTATTTCTATTACCATTGCTGCAGCCTACAGTAAAGCTCTGGAGGATGCTATTGCCGTGCTTGACAAAATTGCTGTGTCCATTGATGTCAACGATCGTAAGTTGTTGCTCCTTAACTTTCTGATTGTTATTGTTTATCAAGATTCTTCCTTTTTGTTGGTGGTGTTATTGCCGTTTCAGTTTACTTCTTTTGGTCACTGATTGAATCTTGTTATGTTTCTAATTTGAGTTTATATTGAGGGAGAGGATTAGTGGTTGGTGTTTTTCTTAGTTGGAATCTGTAATATTCACCCTCTCCTTACTAGTGCTGATAACCTAGAAGCTTAGCTAGGTTTTTTTTTTCTTAATATGAAAAAGATGAAGATGAAGGTTTATAAAGAACACCCTGTTGTAGGAGTTCGACTATTTTTACTGGGAATGTAGTACTCATTTCATATAATATAAAGGATTGTAGGGTCATTGTGGGGTGCTGAAAAATTATCCTTTTGGTTGGGTTGTTTTAGTAACTTATGGATATACATGACAGGTCCGGCAATGTTGGGGCTGGTCAAGAGTTGCATAGGCACAAAGTTCACTAGTCAATTTGGGGACTTAATTGCTGTAAGTATCCTTTGCATTCTAATGGTTTATACAAATGGCATTTTGTTGACTTCTGTTTTGGTCTTTTCTGTTATCTGAACCGTGAAATTTCTTAATACTCTCATTTGGGATGCCTAACTATCCAAGTTTATTGGATGCTTTTAAATGTGAGATTTCAATCTCTTTGTTTGATATGATTATGCATGGTTCACTTTGTGTTTTTGTCCCTGATTATAACAATGTGAAGATCTTTGAGGTGTAAATTTTGCATTCTTCATTTAATGAATTGTGGATGAGGAATATTTATGCAAACAATGAATCCATGTTGCTACTAGAAGGAAACATAGTTGAATAAAGTTGGACTATTCATTGAAACTTTTTCCTTGCTGATGAATAGACGACACTTCCATAAAAAAGAAGCAGAAGCACAGTATTTGGTGATGCGATGCTGATATTTTTATTGCATTTCCTTATTTCCTACAATGTGAAGATCTTTGAGATGTGTAAATTTTGCATTCTTCATTTAATGAATTGTGGACGAGGAATATTTATGCACAAATGAATCCATGTTGCTACTAGAAGGAAACATAGTTGAATAAAGTTGGACTATTCATTGAAACTATTTCCTTGCTGATGAATAGATGACACTTCCATAAAAAAGAAGCAGAAGCACAGTATTTGATGATGTGGTGCTGATATTTTTATTGCATTTCCTAATTTCCTGCTTTGGTTTTAAAATATTCTGAATACAGGGAGTACCTTGAACATTAATCATTGTCCCATGCCTTGTTCTTATCTGGTCAAATTTTACTTCCTTTATGCTAAGTACTTACTAACTTCTAGGATCTAGCAATTGATGCTACCTCAACAGTTGGTGTTGACCTTGGCCAAGGGTTGCGGGAAGTTGACATTAAGAAATACATTAAGGTTGAGAAGGTGCCTGGCAGCCAGTTGGAAGATTCGAAGGTTCTTAAAGGGGTTATGTTTAACAAAGATGTGGTTGCCCCAGGAAAAATGAAAAGAAAAATTCTCAACCCGCGCATTATTCTTCTTGATTGCCCTGTTGAATATAAGAAAGGAGAGAACCAGACAAATGCTGAGCTGGTTAGAGAAGAAGACTGGGAAGTCCTGTTGAAAATGGAAGAGGAATTCATAGAGAATATGTGTGTGCAGATACTTAAGTTCAAACCGGATTTGGTAATCACAGAGAAAGGTCTCAGTGATTTAGCATGCCACTATCTGAGCAAAGCTGGTGTTAGTGCAATCAGGAGGCTGAGGAAGACTGATAATAACAGAATTGCCAAGGCATGTGGGGCCACCATTGTTAACAGGCCAGATGAGTTGCAAGAGTCTGATGTTGGTACTGGGGCTGGCTTATTTGAGGTTAAGAAAATTGGGGATGAATTCTTTGCTTTCATTGTTGATTGCAAAGATCCAAAGGCTTGTACTGTTCTCTTGAGAGGTGCCAGCAAGGATCTTCTGAATGAAGTGGAAAGAAACTTGCAGGTATTGAATGGTTTAACTGTCAAACTCCTCTGTTTTTTTTTTTTTAAATATTCCTCAGCCATCTGATGTTCTAAATCTTGTTCTCAATATAGGATGCCATGTCTGTAGCAAGAAATATACTCAAGAATCCAAAACTCCTTCCTGGTGGGGGTGCTACAGAATTAACTGTATCTGCTGCTCTGAAGCAAAAAAGTTCATCCATCGAAGGCATAGAAAAGGTGAATGATTAAAATCTCTTGAACCAATGGATCACCCTTCAATAAGTTTTAGATTTGACCAACTGTTACACAAATTTTTTTGAGGATAAAATTAGGATATGTATTATAGTTAACATGATTTTCCTTAATGTTATTTCTATTGGTTGTGAAACAGTGGCCTTATGAAGCTGCTGCTGTAGCTTTCGAGGCTATACCAAGGACATTGGCTCAGAATTGTGGTGTTAATGTGATCCGAACCATGACTGCTCTGCAAGGAAAGGTATGAACCTTTTTTTGTAGTATGCTTTTGCAGAATAAAAGCTCTGCCTACAGATTCCACTCATCCATCTTCTGGTTATTTTGTGTCTAATTCATTACTGCAGCATGCGAATGGTGAAAATGCATGGATTGGCATAGATGGGAACACTGGTGAAATTACTGATATGAAAGAGAGGAAGGTATAATATTGTAGTTTCAAGTCCTGTTGCTTTGTTCTTCAAATGGAGGTCAGATAATGACCCCTTTATGCAAATATTCTTTTGCATCTTAGTTTAATCCCCGTAGTTGATTGGTTTGGTCCTTTTACGTCTGTGATATGATTACCTTATCTTTGTCTTCACATATTCTTATATAAAGTTAACTAGATAGATATGTTATGGTGCTGGCGGTGATTGAATTCTCAAGTCCACAAAATCTGTTTTGTTTTGATAACCGTCTGCCCGTGTCATCAGATATGGGATGCATACAATGTCAAAGCACAAACCTTCAAAACAGCAATCGAGTCCGCCTGCATGCTTCTGAGAATTGATGACATTGTGAGTGGAATCAAGAAGAAGCAGGCCCCTGGAGCCCAGGGTCCATCCAAGCCTAAGATTGAGACGGAAGCAGATGCAGACAGCGAGCAGATACTTCCCGACTGAAGATGTTAGTTACTATTTGAACTGACTTTCCTCCAAGTTTTTGACAAAAGAAGGCACTTTCTTTCTTCAGCTGTTCTGTTCAAGTTTTGATTAGGGAGTGCGTTTCTTCAAAGTTTTGGGCCTATTTGTCTGAATCGGCCCGCCGGTGTTGTGGAGCATATAGTTATTGTATGCTACTCTTATTAGTTAGTGGTAGTGTCCAGTCTGAATTTCTTCATCTACATAAACTGTAATGACGTGGTTCTCTTTTCTCTTCTTTTTTGCTTTCTTGTTGTCTTACGCATCTCTTCGAAAGAAAATACTTGCTTTGGGAGTTTGCTGTATGATTTTAGGAACGGGGGTCATGTTGGTATTATAAATTATGCAAAGTGGTGAGTCCCCAGACAGGCGCCTCTAAAGTTTTGCACAGCATTTCTATTTGTTTGATAGATCAGGAACGATGATGAAGAGCCACGGAACGAAGGGGGTCTGCTTATCCCTTTGTGCAAAATCCAAAGGACGAAAGCAAAGAATTGAGAAGGCACACTAGCTCAAAACGTGACAGGTAGACGTGGTCCCCGCAATGCTGCGGGTTTCTGTTAAGAAGCCTGTGAGTATGTTTTTTTAAAAAAATAATTTTATTTTTATATATCTATAAAATAAAAAAAAGAGTTGACTCGGGTGAGACTTGCTCCGGGTTGATTCCTGGGTTTAATTTGAAAGGCATGCAATAAATAATTTTTAAATTATATGGAAAGAGATGTTTAATTCAATGTTGAATAATAAAATCAAGAAAAAAAATCAATTACATAAATGATCTAAAATAAAAATAGCAATTAAAAAAATAAGGATAAAAATCAAATAAAAAATAAATTAGAGGGCAAGAGAAATTCTTTGATCGGAGAGTTAAATTGAAAATAAAACAATTAACCAAATGATAAAAAATCAAAAGAATAAGGACTAAATTATTATTTTAATGAAATGATAAAAAACAATTGGCAATGATGGTAAATAGACATTTTTTTTTTTTAAATGATCATATGATAACTTTGGAAAAAAAAACCACTTTAGGAAGTATGTAATTAGATAAAAAAAAAAACCCAGCTCGAGCAAACTTGAGATTACATGATAAACATGTAAACTGAGTAATAAGGGACGAGCCAACTTGAATTAACTCTCAAAATCTATGGTCTAAGTAATGAGATCGAGATAACCTAATAAATCAATTATTTAAAACTTGACTTGCCCATGTGATTTGACTTGTTACTCGGGTGATCTAGGGCCTAGAACAAGTCAGATTTCAATAAAAATAAAGGGAGGATTGACCCATTATTATCCGATAAAAAATAGACCTCGGGAAAACCTACTCAAAACCCTTTCACCATTTTTTTTTAATTTCTTTTTAAAATGCTGTCATTTTTTATATGGTTTCAAAAAAAGCAGAAATCAAAACAATAGGGACCGAACTAGAAAAAAAATATATGCGAAATTGAAATTGAAGGACTAAGTTGAAAACAAATAAAATTTCTATAAAAAGATCAAAAAAATATTAGAAATCAAAAGAATAAGGATTGGAATTGAAATAGTGAACAAAAAGAGGACAAACTTATATTTTTTGGGAGAAGAGAGAAAAGAAAGGAAAAAAATAAAAGGTCAACTGATGACAAACGATCACATCAATGACTATACGTGTCACACCTGGTGGAAGAGAATATGGTGACGCATCCAATGACACGACCAAAGGGCTTGTTCGGTCACTGGGAGATGTCTCACACACTGCTCCAAGGGCATGGCGTCTCCCACGCGCTAACGCGTGGTGAGCACGCGTCGATAACTTTATTGATTAAAAAATTAATGTTTTGAAACAAAAGGACAAAACTACCCTCCATGTTATGAGATTCACAATAAAACCTATTTGAAAAGACCAAAAGACCCCAAGGTCCATGGTTATTTTCTTCCTGACTACAAGGGCAAAGTTGGCTTTTAACTGTTCTTAAAAAAAAGATTACAATATCCTTTATCAACCTCTTTAACTTTTTTTAAAAAAATCAAGGGTAATTAAGTTATTTTACAGTTTAAAAATTATGGAAAAAGCATATACACCCCCATACAATCATTAAATGACTAATGAGCTTTGTAAAAGTATCAAATACCCCCAAACCGAGACTTGTGTTTTTTTGGAATGGCAAACATGTTATTTCATAGCACAGGTGAATAGGAAAATGTGTTTATGGGTACAAGGAATTTAGTTGCCTTATGTTACAGTTGTTTTTTAATAATTTGTAAAGAGAGAAAAAAAAAAGAAAAGGAGAAAAAAAATACTAGAAGCATACTAAAACTTTGATTATGATATCATAAAAAGATCTTGATGAGAAGAATTCAATAATACCAAAAAAGGTCACCAACGATAAATCGAGTGGACTTCACTTGCCGTCAAAGAAAAGTAAACCATCCACCTTCAGTAGGTAGCAAGTGTGACATACTTAGGTCACTATCAATGACTTTTTTGATATCGTTAGATTCGTCTCGTCAATATCTATTTAATGGTACTGATGGTGTCGTAATTGGAACTTCAAAATGTTTCTAAAATCTATTTTTTATTTTTTCTCTCTTCTCTATCTTGTCCATTTCATATTTAAAAAAAAAATTTGCAGCTATTCTAACGTTATTTAAAATAGGGACAAGTTATAAATATTATGTTTTCCACCAATAATATCTACAAACTATATTATTTTGCTAAAATTTGTAAAGTGCACTGTTCCGCAGATATTTCTAATTAACAGTGCAATTGTTTTTTTTTTAAATTCAAATTATAACGCTGCGAGGTTTTAGCCGGCAGATAAGAAGGCAGCATCTTTGTTGTTATACAATTATCGGGCTTTGATTCATGTTAAAGTCAGCATCTTTGTTGTCACACAATTATCGGGCTTTGATTCGCGTGGATGATTATACACATTCTAAGGGAATTAAATATACAAGACTGAGACTAGTGTTATTTACAAGGAGGATATTGGAGAATTATCTTCCCTCTGTTTTCAATGTTCTTTCTTTCTTTCTCCCTTCCTCCCTTTTCCTTTGTATGATTATGGCCACCTCTCTTTGACGCTGTGTTTGGAGAAAGAAAATGATGCCATGGAAATAATTTCCCGGACCCTTTTTGGTGAAAAGGAGGAATACAACATCCCAGATTGCCAGTGTTGGTGCCGACATTTGTCCTATTGAAAGCCTTGAATACGAGTAAGAAACTCGCCTGTCTTTCTGCTGCGTTCTTCTTTTGTGTGGTTTGGAGTCATTCATTCACAGAAAGATAAGATGTTTTGTTCTCTCTTGGAAATTGGAAATGTTTTAGGATATATATATATATATATATATATGCTGTATAGCCTAATTTAGTCCTGCGTTCATTTGCCAACTTCATCTAGAAACTCGAGGAAATCAAGATGGTTCAATTTTATTTCTTTATTTATTTTGTTCAAGTGATGAATGTTCGATCACTGTATGCTTGTGCATTGAACAAAATAAAAATTAACCTTCTTCTTTGTATCTTTAAAGGTGGAAACTATATAAATAACTTACAGCATTTGATTCATGAATTCTCTCATAACTTGTAGAATCTAATATCTGTAGAATCTTAGCTCATGAGTAAGCAGCAGCAAGCTCAGTCCATCACAATCTCATGAATGATTGCTGTTGACATATCGTGTTTCTCTTATCTTGGGGTGGTAGATACATTGGAGTTGAGAACTGTTGCAATGACGAAAAGGGGAACGTCTGATTTTAAAACATTTGCTCCTGCTAATTGGCAGTTTATTAATAATGGTCTCAAAATTTGCTCTTGCCAAGTTTCTGGGGGGCCAAGCCTTATTCTTTCAGTTTATTAGCCCGAGTGGGTCATTCGAGAAAAAACCCTTTGTAAGGTTCTAGTTGCATCACCATCATTTTCAGTCTTTCTTGTACTGAAAAAAGAAGAAGCTAAAATACCAGCTTTCATGCATTTATCGACGAGAGAATCTTGAAATGCTTACTACTTATCTCTGGTAGTTCATTCTCTGTGTGCCCAGCTGCATCCTCAAAAATGATTTGATCTTTTTTTTTGGATTTCTATTATAATGAGTTTTTAACCAGTGGCAATGCATTTGAATCCTGACTTGGTTCGCTTGCCAATTCTATATGATAACTAGGACATGGTAATGGCTTCAGTGCAGATATTACAAGGCTTTTGCAGCATTTGCTGGTTGCAACATAGTCTTGGCAACTGCTGCTGCAGCTCTATGTGCTTTCATTGCTCCAGCAGCAGCAGGTCCTGGTATTCCTGAGGTGAAAGCCTATCTTAATGGCAATGAAGCTCATTCTATATCGGCTTCCATAACCAGATCTATACCGCATGTTACACAAGAATATAGCATAGACGAATGGAGGATGACCTGGCCCGTTGCTTTTTGACTGGGAGACCAAGCCCATCCGGGTCCATCCAATTGTATTTTATTTGAGTTATTTATTTAGGCTTTTTATATTATTGAGTTGAGCTTAGGAGCTAGTTGTTTTTATATCAGACAATATTATTTACTAGTTGTTTTTAGAATTTATTACTTATATGTGACTTTTGGAGATATCACGTTCAGTTTTTTATTATTTAATAAAATAACAAACTATTTGTCTATCTAAATTCTTTCTTCTTTCTATCTATAATAACTTCTTTCTTTCCTGTAAAAACTTGTTGTTTTCTTTGTTTTAATTCACTTTAGTTTATTGTTTAACATTAAATTTGATATCAGAGCATGATCTTTTAATTGTTTTTAGAATTAAACGATTTAAAATTTTGTTCAATTCCTAAATTCCAATTTAATAGAGATGTACACCCTAGACCTATAGAGAGTTCTTATTAATAAATTAAAAAATGCAACATTATTATTTTTCAGCACAATTGTATCCTTACAGATATGTATACAATGACATTAGGGTCAAAAAAAAAATATCTCATACTTTTATATAAATAATCATGTTATTTATTTTATCAAAATTTCAACAGACTTTCTTCTATATCTGAACCATACCAAGTTATCAACCACTTTATACACAACATAACTAACTTCACCACCACATTAGTCCAACCATTCTGACCTTATCTCACATCAATTTCAATATTCCTTGACATTATCACACAAATTTATTTTCATAATATATATACACAATATCAATCATAAGTATTTCTTCAAAGTCATAAGACATACAATATGTAAAAAAAAAAAAAACATTTAATAAGTAAATTAGATGCATAATGCTAACATGCATAAGTTTATAAAAGATTTAATTATAGGATAAGTAAAAGATCCTATTAATTATACATAAAAAGCATAAGTATGAAATTATACCTTATATAACAGTTTAATCCTAATAGCTATATCAGTCTTGATTTGCGGTGTATAATGGTCCTACACACACACACACACACATATATATCAAGAGAATAAACAATTTAATATTACAATTTATAATTTACTCTAACATGCATAAACAATTCCAACAATTCAAAAATACCATTACTTATTATGTTACAAATGTCCAGGGTTTCTATTTAATTATAATATCAATTACCATACTATTTCCCAACTTCAAGTCTCTTATTCAACATTACTCGCTCATGTATATTTCCCATTAACTAGAAACTACAAACATTGATTTTTATTCAAAAATAAAAACAATATAATAGGAGTTTTCATTCAAAAATGAAAACAACAAACATTAACTTTCATTCAACAATGAAAACAATATGACAGAGGTTTCCATTCAACAATGAAAATCACAAGCAACGACTTCCATTTAACAATGAAAGCAATGTAACATTGTCTACTGTTTATCAATGATAGCAACATAACAGTGGTTTTCATTCAACGATAGAACAAACAATGACTTTCATTTAACAATGAAAGAAACAAATCATTAGTTGTCGTTCCCAAGCTTTCCTTTTTTTAATTCAATTTCTTCACTTTCTCTTCCTTAATCTTACTTAATCAATCCTAAAAAATGGTTTTCCTAAGAAATGATGTACAAATTGGCATGTTCTCGTAAGATTTCTCTCTTTTTTCACAAATTTCTTTCTACTTATTCTTCCCCAAATGACCAACCACCATACACACACACACACACACACAAAATTTATTGAGTTCCCACTATATCCCTAATTATATACCTTTTATGTTTCACAAGTAATATTTCCTAAATCTCTATGCCTGTTTATACCAAGCTTAATGTTTGCCTTAGAGGCTTAGCATTGCATGCTTATGATTGGTTAATCTCTAAAATAAATAAAAAAGTAAATATTCACTTTATTTTTGTATTGCATTTTACTTGCAAGAATTATTTGTGATCTCACCCATAATTCTAGGTTAGTATTGCAAGCATTTACGTAGTGATCATCTAGCATCCATTCCTAAGTTCACATTTACCATGGATTTGACTTCTAGCAATGCCCTTAGGGACATTTAAAAGCAACTACAATTTATGCAAGTTGAAATGACCAATATGTCCAATCAAGTAAACAATCTTTATAAGATAATAAAGTCCACAGAGACTTTACAAGTAAGGTAGTCTAGTGAGAGAACATTATAATAATAACTAATGACATCATTAAAGGCCAGTTCACCATAGAAATCATCAACATAACCACAACCAAGGTTGCCACAACTATGATGACCCTGATGATAGTAAGCATTCCAATAATAACTATCAAAGGCCAACTCGCCATAGAAATTGTAAACCTAATCGCAATTAAGATCATAATGACTACGATGGCCCTTGAAAATCGAGTTATGGAACATATCAATGTAAAAGCCCTAATTTTTTAGGGTCATATTGATCCATGGATTCTCACTAGGTAGATTTGTAATATTGATCACTTCTTTAATTGATGTAATTTATTTTAAAAATAAAAGGTAAGGTTTGCGAAAATAAAATTTGGTGATATTGCCCAATTATATTGGGATAATGTTGAAGAATATTTGGGTTGGAGAGGCTAACCCCCTATTATTGATTAGGTCTAGATGAAACTAAAGTTACCAGAAAAATACCTACCTTGATCCTATAGAGAAAATATCTTAGACCAGTAGAATAGTCTAAAACAAGAAAATGAGTCTGCAAATGAATATATGGCACAACTCAACGAATATAGAATAAGGTGTGCAGTTAGTAAGGATGAGGTAATGACTATGAGTAGGTTTTGTAAGGGTTTGAATGATAATCTTAAAAGAGAGGTTGTACTTCGAGGTGTGTTTCCCTTAACAAAGTTTATACCCTAATGTAAAACTACGAGTTGGTCTTGAAAAGATAATGGACGAAACTTCTAAATCCCTATGATGTCCTTACTAGATCCTAGTTTAGTAATAATAATTCTTTACCTTATAAACTCAATCCTACTATTACCCGGGTTCCTAAAAAGGACAAAGGTTAAGATATTTTCCATAAAGCACCTAAGATGAGTTCAAGAATTCAATGTTTTAAATATTAGGATTTTGATCATGTCTCCTCTACTTGTCCCAATAAGACCTTATTTATCACTAATTCAGAGAATATTAGTAATGAGATCAATTATGATGATTAGGTGTATGGACCTGACCTCGAGGACTTTTAAGGTCTAAATGGGGAGGATAAAGATGGTTTTAATCTACTAGGTCGTGTTTGATCTAGATCTGCTTAGATTGAGCAAAACCTTCTAGGATTGGAGATGACTAGACTAAGTGTAGTTAAATATGCCTTGACGCAACCTAAAGGGGCTGAAGATTGGAGAAGAACTAGTGTCTTCCACATTTAAATTAAATGTGGGGATAAAGGTTACAAAGTCATCATAGATAGTGAGAGTTGTATCAATGTAATACATCAATAGCAATTCAGGAGAGATTTTTTTCCTTATCAAGTTCTTAGACTATTAGGATGAAATTTGACATGATGTGATTACCATAAATGTAGGACATGTCACTATTTTTTAACAATCCAATTCTTGCTTATTCACTTTTCAAGGGAAGAAGATAAAACTCATTGGACTATCACTAAGGCTTAATGACAGTAACAAGAAGAAAAAAAGTGAAATCAAATGGACTTATAATTATAAGTCTAAAAGAGGTTCATGAAAAATCTATTGTGTTTGCCTTAGTTGCCATGGAGATTGTAGGAGACTCTTTAGATGAAAAACCTAAAAAGGTAAGTACAATGTTGAAAGAGTTTCAGGATATCTTTCCCTTTGAACTCTTTGATGTCTTGCCTCTTATACGTAACATTAAGCATGTCATAGACTTTGTTCCTAGTGCTACATTGTCAAACTTGCCCCACTACAGGATGAACCCTAGTGATATGTAAAGGCAACTTAATGAGCTATTAAAAAAGGGATTTATAAAAGAGAACTTAAATCCTTGTAAAGTGCATGCCCTAAGAAATATGGTTCTTAGAGGATGTGCGTGAATAGTTGAGTCACTAATAGGATTACTATTAAGTATCGTTTTTCTATTTCTAGATTGGATGACATATTAGACATGATGAAAGGAGCCTAAATTTTTTTTAAGATGGATTTAAAAAATGGGTATCATTAGATTATGATCCATCCCAAAGATGAATAGAAAACCATATTTAAGACCAAAGATGGATTACATGGGTGGCTAGTCATGCTTTTTATCATTTCCAATGACCCATTACTTTTATGAAAGTGATGAAACATATGTGCCTTTCATGGAAAAACTTTTGTGGTATACTTTGATGATATCCTTATTTACAACAAAACCAAAAGGCAACATTTAAATCACCTTATTCAAGTTTATACCACTCTAATAAAGAAAAGTTTGTTTACTATGTGGAAAGCGGTCCCTTTTTTCATGAATCAAGTGATTTTCTAAGGATTTATACTATCATGTGAGGGAGTCTCTGTTGATCCTCAAAAGGTTTAAGCGATTGTAAATTGGCTTAAACCTAGGAATATTTATGATTGTAGGACTATTTGATTGTAGGGTTGAAATTGAGAATTCCTATAACAAGGCTAAATCTTCCTTTCCTAAAGATAAGGTTGGAATTGAGAATTCTTAATAACAATGTTAAAATTAAAGATTCTTGATGATAGGGTTTAATTTGAGATTCCTGATGATAGGGTTAAATATGAGATTTTTTATAGCAGAGTTACATTTGAGATTACCTGATTGTAGGGTTGAACTAGAGATTCATGATGATAAAGGTGAATTTGAGATTCCTAATGACATGATTGAAATAGAGTTAAAAATTCTTGATGACAGAGTAAAAAAAAAAATGAGATTCCTTTATTGGATGGTTGAACCGGAGATTTCTAATGACATAATTGAATTGGAGATTCCTGATGACAAGGTTAAATTTGAGATTTCTTGATTGCAAGTTGAACTGAAGATTCTTGATGACAGAGTTCAATTTAAGATTCCTGATGATAAGGTTAAATTTGAGAATTCCTGATAACAAGGTTAAAATTAAAGATTCCTGATGACAATGTTAAATTTGGGATTCTTGGTGATATGGTTAAA
>Ga0325402_1002237_pt1 | contig 16854 bp, 14 predicted proteins | sample PopdelMetagenome_22_FD_207212 | JGI IMG/M metagenome (GOLD analysis project Ga0325402, IMG submission 207212) | Populus deltoides microbial communities from Bellville, Georgia, United States - Xylem-PdKOR-R3 | ecosystem: Host-associated > Plants > Phyllosphere > Stem > Wood/Secondary xylem... | reverse complement strand
AAGAAGACAGGGAGAAAGGGCTAAAAACTGCATTATGGAGGTTATATGTTGTAGGATTACAATCTTAGCTAGGGAAACAAGACTTTGTCCTCATGGCCGTGAAGATCGAAGGTCACGCCAACGAAGGGAAAAGGGGCATTACTCAATAACTATGCTTCAATAGTCATGATTCTTTAATTGACGATACCATTAATTCGAAACTGGATCTCCATCATTTGAAATTATCGTACGAGTACTTCAGAAGTTTGTACTGGTCACTTAGAAGGGGGGGGGGGGCTTCAAAGGTTGTTAGTTAGAATTTTGATGATAAAAAAAAAAAGGAAAGGAGTTTTTAAAAACTTTTAAAGGATTGTAGAGCATATCGGTGAAAAAATAAGAGAAGGGTATCCAAGAAAGTCGTGTTTTCTAGCGTCTTGCTCTTAGGTGAGGTGGATGCTGATGTGTAGTCTGTAAAACTAGGAAGTCTTCTTTTACATTATGAAACTCATTGATGATTAAGTTAATAAAGGATGGAGGAATTCTACGATTGATGAAAGAGAGAAGAAGAGGAAGAGGAAGATGATTAGACGTGGGTGTGGAGGACAGGAAGTTAGATTTAGTGTATAATCACACGGAATAGCTTTAAAAGGATTAATTTATGTTGTCAAACCCCAACTAATTTTGAAGTGAATTTGTTGTTCTATTATATAATCATGCTACTTATTTTTCATTCGTCTACTAAATGAAGTTAGATGCAAAGCATAGGGTAATGTCAACTTGTATTTAAACTAGCCAAGTCAATTAGGTTACGCACTACTAGATTTAACAATTTTATCAACGAAAATTTTTGTTGGTATTTATACCAACAGTCCATCGATATGTATTTTACCGATGAACTCACAGACGTAAACAATTCATCAGAAAAACTATCATCAGTAATTTATAGACTGTAGATAATAAATATATCAATGAATTTACAGACAGAAAAGGCGCACCAAAAAAATTATCCATTTTACTCTATTGGTATATCTATTGGTAAATATAACATATCACCGACAGAATACTATCTGTAATTTTATCGGTGTGTTAACAATAATTTTTTTTCAATTCTCTAGAATATACCGACAAAATAGTTTCATGAGTAACCCCATCAGTAATAGTGGCATTTGCAGTAATTCTTTTCCAACTCTCTAAAATATACTGACGGTCTAGTTCTGCCGATAACCCTGTCAGTAAAATTTTAAAAATATTTTAAAATATATATATATTGAACAGAAGTAAAAAAATAATTAAAATAAATTTATTTTAAAATTTTAAAATAAATTAGAATACAAATCAAATATTTATTACAAATTTAAATATTTGTACATTTAAATACAATGAATCTTAAATAGAGACGACGCTGGAGGAGAAGGAGGTTGGTCGTCGCCGAAACCATAGGGGCCAATTAGAGGATGCACATGAACCACCCATATGTGATCTCATTTTAATTACCAATCAGCGGAGTTCTTCATAATCAACAGTGAGTCATTCATATTTATCATTAAGATGGGTTGTCTAATCTTATACTCGTTGGTCTAACATCGCCGTGAACTCTAAAGTTTAATCGCCCAGAATCGATGGCGAGCATCCAATTGTCGAAGCACTACGGATCCTCCATAAGTTTTCAAGCGTAATGTTAGAGAGTCCGTACATTCAATTTATATCGAGCCCACCAGACAATCCTACCTCCAAAAGCTAATTTGGATCGATGTCTGGATAGGTCGAAGGATCATTCTCGTATCTCTTCTTCAACCAACTATTATATGTATCCTAAAAAGAAAAAATAAATTCATCAAATTTAAGGAAATAATAACTTAAGAAAAAAATGATTGAAAACCAACATACCACAAAGTGTTGAGCTCGACTATCAACGAACTGTTGCACCTTTTTTTGGCAGTCATCACTTCGCACATGCATTTTAACAAAAAGCTTCATTAGGCTTGACTCGCGTCCAAGAACCGTAGTCTATAATAAAAAATGTTGTCGGTTAAATATATTTGTAAAAAACAACAAATAAAAAAAATATTATCATCTATTTCGCATGAGAAATGAAAAAAACAGAGTCATCAGTAAGTGTGGTAACGAAATCATGAACACGTCAGTTCTGGTTATCCATACTGAATTGTGATCATCGAGTGAAACGCGCGGATGTCACGTATTGAATGTATTCTACCCATACAGCCTCTGAAACGTATGACAATCTAAAGTCCTTTCAAGTTGCCACGTCATTCTAACATAAAAGCTCTCTTTCTTTCGCATATTTTTTGGTTTTTTTTAGTCTCATACTAAAAATTACACAACCTATATGGTGCAAATTAATTATCTATTAGTAAATGAAAAGGAAGATTTTAATATTTGGAATAAAAAAAATTATCTTGAATTCAATCTTACCTAATTGCTGCAAGATTCTCTCAAATCCTCCTCGCAACATTATCATCAGCTCTCTCCCATTCAAATTTTTCAATGAAATAAAAATTTATAAAATAAAAATTTCAATAATTTCAATAAACAATCCAAATTAACATAAAAAAATATTTAAGTTAATATTAATCTTGCACCTTGAAAACCATGCACTGACCTGTAGTTTTCATTCAGAATATTTGAAAATATGGCTCCATTAAAACAATGAAATTTCCATCAATGATTTAAAAGCCGATGTTATTGATCTAGCAGCCTCGATATTTGTAAACCTGAAATTGCATTCATTAAATAATATTATTTTTTTCAAAAATTACTAAACATGACATTGTAAAGCAAAAAAAACTTACGTTGAAATGTCGTCCTTCCATTGGACCTTGTACTTGCACGTAAATGGATCCCGCTATGAAGAGACCCCCCCTCGATGCTGCAGTATGCAATAGACTTTCCCCTAGGCATCTACACAAATTACATATAAAAAAATTCTTATTTAAAAAAAAAAATCAATCGCATCTCTCCTTAATAGGAGACCATCCAAAAATTTTAACCTGCAAATACACAACATAAATGTCACAAACCAGTTGATTTTATTCAATTTATTCTAACAATTTAGCATAATTCAATTTCATAGAAAATTTTCATTTTCAACATGATAATATTTTTAATCATAAATTTACAATAAATTATTATAAGTTTACAAAAATTCAAAATAATAATTAAAATTAATCCTACACACTCAATTGAAATTGAAAAACAAAATTGAAAAAAAAAACTAAAATTCAACAAAATAATGCAAAAATTATTACAATAACAACTAAAATTCAACACAATTATTTCTAAGTGGTAATATTTTTAATCCTAAATTTACAAAAATTTATTCTAAATGGAATAAAAAAATAATAATTAAAAATATTCTCACACATTTAATTGAAATTGAACAATAACTTTGAAAAAAAATAACTAAAATTCAACAAAACAATTCAAAAATTTTTTCAATAAAAAATAAAATTCATGTCATCTATTAATTGATAAAATTATTAAGAACAAAAAATTGAACAAACATAATGACAAAAAAAAACATAAATAATTCAAAAAAAAACACAAAAAAAGAAGAAAAATAGATGAAAAATTCTTACCTTAATGGCGTACTTGATATTGGCTCTTAATTAAAAAACAAAAACTACAAAAATAAAAAACAAAAAAAATGAAAAGACATGTTAATAAACCCAAAAAAATAAGAAAAATAAGAAGAAAAATGAAGAAATACAACATACCTTAGGATGAGAAGAGAAGAGAATGTTTGATCTCGGGTTTGAAGGAGAGAGAGAGAAGATAAGAGAAAGAGAGAAACGGGTGGGTGAGAGAAAAAGAGAGAAGAAGAAGAAGTCTTGGTCAGTCATGGTTGAGGTCTTTTATTTTGGTTTTTACTGATAGGATTACCGATGGAATATTAAATATTAATATTTTTAATATCTTTTTTGTGATTCCATTTGTAAAGTCCAATTGGTATCTAGGCCCTTTTACCAAAAAAATCACAGAGGAAAAATTAAATATTAATATTTGTAATATTTTCATTGGTGATTTCGTCTGTAAAGTCAAATGCAAATTTTCAATTGGCGTGAAAATTTTCAGAAAGCCCCTCCAAATATTAACGGTGGCTTTTCATTCTATCGGTGATTCCATTGCTAAAACAAGTGAATAGTCAAAAGATCATTAATTATCACCGCATTAAGAAGTGAACAGTTCTCATGGTCTCTGGAATTTACTGACGGAAATATTTTGTCGGTATACTCGTATGTAATTAACACTATGAACAGTATCAGGGTAAAGGGGAACAATTCTCATGGTCTCTAGAATATACATATTTCGTCAATATACCCTTATGTAATGAATTCCATGAACGGTGTCAAGGTGAAGGGGAACAATTCTTATAGTCTCTAGAATATACTAACGGACATATTCCGTTGGTATACCTATATGTAATGAACACCGTGAACAATACCCGTATTGGAATTTAACTGGCATGACCCTGATTTATTCTCATAGCATCCATAACTATATTCATATAAGAATTATTATTGTCATCTACAACTTCATGCACGTTGCTAGAACTAGAAGTTGACCCAACCATCTATTCTACCATGTATTGTTACAACATTTGGTCAATAAATCTTTTTTATTTTTACACCTCCTGCATGAACATCTAATATTGTCTCCACTAATATTTCTCGGATTAGATAGTGCGTAATTAATAAAACCTTGAACCTCATTATAATAATCCATCATCCGCAACCCTTAGGTTTAATCTCAATACATCTATGAATGATCATTCATTACTTATATCAAACCTATATAAAATAATGATGACAGCATGTATTAATTAACTATGTTAACTAAATAATTTGTAAAAATATTGATTTAGCTCAAACTTATTCAATCTATTTTAATAGTACTCTTAATTCATTATCAACTATCTATATAAATTCAAATTTCTACACATGTACCAAAAATTACAACTCAGCAATAAAATTGACAAAATATAAAATGACAATAAAATTGACAAAATATAAAACGAACTCGTTAAATAAGTCATTATTTATTTCTTCATAAAATATCCGAGTCAGAATTTCGACATAAGTTTCATCAATTTACAAACAAATATAATTTTACAAAATCTAAAACAAACTGTAACATGTACAAATCCCTAAAAAGTAATGAGCAACACCTAAATCTTGAAGCTTGAACTCTGACCTCAATAAAGTGATCAGTCATTTAAGCAAGATGAAATTACTCCCAATAAGTAAAATATCATCAACATAAACAAGAAAATAAAAGATATCACCACCTAAAAACATGATGAAAAATGATGTATCAATCTTGAAAGTATAAAAATCATTGGAAGGGAGATAATCACTCAACCTAGTTGTACCAAGCCTGAGGGGCTTGCTTTAACAAAACAGAGACTTATAAAGCCGACATATATGAGAAGAAAGAGAGGATGAACTAAATTTGGAGGTTGTTCTATATATACCTTTTTCTTGAAGTGTTCCATTTAAAAAAGCATTATGAACATCTAGTTGATTGATATATCAACCTCTAGATACTACAATAGTAAGAACCAACCAAATGGTAATGGGTTTAACCACGAAACTGAAAGTTTTGAATAATCAATACCCTTATATTAAGAGAATCCTTTAGCAACTAAGTGAGCTTTGTATCTCTCAACGTTATCATTATCAAGGTGCTTAATTTTATACACCCATCAACTGCCAACCATATTTATAGAAAGGTGAAATGGAACTAATAACAATGTACCATTACAATGTAATGCATGGATTTCAACTTGCATCGCTTTATGCCATGAAACATCGATTTTCTTCCTAAAAAGTAAAAGGTTCGTGAGCAGGAGTGGATGTTACCCATCATGAAGATCATACTGAGGAATCCAAAGATCGGCTCAAACACACATGAAGTGGATTGTTCCATCGGTTAGGAACCCATCAATACCTTTAAGCCATATTTAGACCACACAATACAGTTTACCTCAGGTAATGTGCGCTAGGGGTGCTAATACCTTCTCTAGTTACAACCATTCACTTAACCTAGAATTTCATATTAGACCAGTCCACTCAGGCCTCCTAGTGGCCCTAAACAAAATAACTAGATGGTGACTCCTTGATCCCGACATCGCAACATCACGCGCTCAAGTGTGACAGAATGACGACTCCACTAGGGACTTTTTTTAACAGTTTTGGAATAGGTTTTGTGTGTTTTATATGATTTGATGTGTTTAAATTTTCACATCTGGCTTCTTTTTTTTTTACTTATATATGCTTTATCTTGCTCATGCATGTGTGTTAGATATTGATGAATGTTTTCATGCATCACTAGTTTATGTATGATATATCGCTCCAGAATGCACACACATGGAAACTTCAAGTTAGGTGGGGGAGTAGTGGCTTACCCTATGACTTTTAGTTAGGGTTTAAGTTCATAAAACCATTCGACTCTTTTTTGAGTGCTAGGACTAGTAGTGATTGATATAGGTACCATTCACGAAAGTAATCATTTACACAACAAGAAACCCTTTTAAGACTAGATAACACCTACCTTAATGTCTCAAGTAAAAGGACATAGAATTTGCCTATAGAATGAATGTTCCATAAATAAATATTGTTGCATTAAGACATGCTTAACACTAAAAAAACATCTTGAATTGCAGGACTTAGGATTAATACCATGGCCACCATTAAAGAGATGAACTTCGTTGAATACGGGTTGGATTTTGAATCCCTATAGCTATTAGAAGGGGATTGCTTGAGACTAAATGATAGCAAATTGCCACCTGTCACGGGAGGGGGGCGCGATGTCGTCTGGCGACAGCGGAGGCTCCTTGTAGTGCCTCCTGGGTGAGGGGTGTTGTGTGTTGGGAAGGTTTTTTGGATTTAATCATAAAATTATGATTAATGTTTAGGAGTCGCCACCTAGTATTATGGTCACTAGGAACCTATGGTCTGCGAGAGTCTGGGTAAGGGACTGGTTGTGCAAGGGAAAGACGCATCACCCCCAGTGCACCCTACCTAAGGTAAGCTGTATTGTTGTTTGATTGTTTTTTCTAAGTCGGGTTTCTATTCGTTGGTCTTTTCTAAGGCTCAAGGCAGATTTTTCTTCATGAGAGAGTCTCTACCTTATCGGGTTAAATCCTAACCGTTTTAAAGTCTGAATTTTAGCATCACATTTTTACACATTGTATCTTTAATACTTAAGGATGTACTTTATCATGTAATTTTACACCTCACAAATATTAAAGTCTACATCTGAATCCTAAAAAAAGATTGGAAAAGGTTTTTGACATGTTGGTCAAATCCTAATGGATAATCATAAACTAGTTACGATATCCATTTTTGATTTTTTAAACATGAAAAAGATGCAATTTTTGTTTTTATGAAGATATGCTTGAAAAAATTTTAGGATTTGGCCGTATGCAATAAAATATATATTTTTTTTAAATGTTTTGAAATTTTTTTTTTTTTTTGAAATATTTCAGAGAAAACCAGGTATTTTAATACCGGAGTTGTATTTTACAATGTAAATATACAACCCGATATAATGAAAAATTGGTAGAAAAATATTTGAGAAAACCGCAATTTTTTTGAAATAATTTTTTTTGAAAATTATAATTCACGTCTACTATTCACTCAGTGAATAGAGATGGCGAAGACGAAGAAGAAGAAGGGGAAGGGGAGAGAGGGCAAACAACCTGGCGCGGCGGTGGTCCGGTCGAGGATGACGGTGTGCTGCCAGTGGTTGCAGCGGTGGAGCTGGTGGCGAGTGGCAGAGCAGGATGAAAGAAGGAGAAGAAAATCTGCAGGGGGAGAGAAACCGGCGGTCGCGGTGGCTATTCTTCCACTGGTGTGGATTTGGGTTCGCAAGGAGGCTACACCGCCATCTATTGGTGGAGGAGAAAGGTGTCTACGGGGTCTTCAGGGGCTGAAGACACGGTGGAGAGAGAGGAAGAAGGAACGTCTTGCAGAGGAGAGAAAGACGTTCACGGTGGCTTATTACAGACGCAGTGGTGGCTGGCCGGTGGTCTTGGCAAAGCTTGCTGGTGCTGGTTGCTCAAGGCAGAGCTAGAGGAAGAAATGGTGACGGTGCTAGTTTCCCGTGGTGGAGGAAGAAAGAAGAAGAAAATCTGCAGCGGGGAGATAGAGGAAGGCTGGTTTTTTGGCTTACTTTGGACCAGATTTTCTCCTCTCTCGGGTCATCAACTCAGCCTCTATTTATAGGCAGCGGAAGAGGGTAATCTCTTCTGCACCGGGGTAAAATTTCAGCCCTTGATTTAGATGGGAAGGATCCCAACCATTGCTCAAAGTAGACATGGTACACTGTCAAATTGTCAAATCTGCAGTTGCAAGCTGCCTGAGTTGGCCTCTTTGGGGTGGTGCCAGGTTCGTTTATTTGCCAGTGAGCCGGTGAAGACCATGCCCAAACGTAGAGGGATGTCTGGTGATCAGTTTCGTGCAAGTTTTGGCAAATTTGGTGGACGTTAGGTTCATTAAATGCACCTGCAAAGAAGGTGACTGAACCAGTTTTTCCAGAAAAATAAAGAAGAAGATGAACAGTACCAAAGCTCTGGTTTTGGTCCAAGTTCATTTCAGTCCTTTCTCTTTCAATTTCTTTCAATTAAACCTCTAATTAACACTAAACTTTTGCAATTAAGCCCCTGATGAACTTCAATTGGAGTCCCGAAATTACGCGCCTATTGCGATAGAGTCCTTGGTCTCGGATTTCTTCAATTTAGCCCCTAATTGACCCAAAAACTTCAATTTTCTTATAATTTTGCCCCTGATTTCAATATATTAACATGGTAAAAATTAAATTTGGTCTCTTAAAATTCTAATCTCCTCAATTAAGCCCAAATTAGGCTCCCAAACTTAATTTTTCACCAATTAAGCCCCAAATAAAATTAATTTGACCCATTTAAAGTATAATTAAGTCCTTGCACTTAATTAAATCTTTCAATTGGACCCAAATTAATTCTTAAACATAATTAAAATTTAATTTGGCCCATGATTAAATCAAATTAGCATATCAAAAATTTAATTATGTCATTGGACTTAATTTTTATGCAAATTCGTTCAATAATCATTTAATTTGACCTTGAATTTGCATTTTTTTTCTCCATTCTTAGGCATAATGGGGTACAATTAGGCCTTGAATTTCCTCTAAAAATTACAGCATGATTTTTCGACCTGCTTTCTCCACGTTGTCAGCCTTTATTTTATTTTTTTATTTTTATTTTGAAAAGAAATAAATTTTGAGGAATAACCCAGAATTGGGTTATGACACCACCCATCAGAAATGTGTGTTGCTTTGAAAACATCTTGAAGAAGCTCATCTCACACATGAAAAGCATCCCTGAGGATGAGTTTTTAAAGAAACATTGGAGGATAGTGGAAATCACAAAGGTGTCCATGCAGAATTCATCAATTAAAGCGTTGATGTAAACATGCTTCATTTTTTGGAATGTAAACATGTGTCCTACTTTGAAAGAGTATGGTTTACTAATTAAATTCCCTCGAAATCTATACAAAGTCTACTTCTACCAAAGGCGCGACAAAGTTCTAACTAAATTGGCTGAATTGATCAAAGTTCCAGATCTCCATAAGATATTGAAAAAAATTATTACTAGCCTAAAGTGGAAGATGATCGAAGAGGTATTCTAAAGAAGGAAGAATGACTCTAGATTTGTTGAAGAAAAGGGCAGAATACTTGCTTAGGAATCTTTAGTTTGGTTTTATTTCCAAACCTTACTATAATAATCAATTGAGGCAACTACAGCTTTTATTGCATATAAAAACACTTAGATAAATCTCACTGCGATGATATAAGCAGAAACTATCTTGACGCTCAACCATTGTATAAGGGGTGGAAAGGAATCGATGAGATATTATAAAGAGTTGTTGTACATATGTTGATTAGCCATATAGAAACTAAGAAGCTGGTATTTAACAATTTCTGATGGTTTAGTCAAAAACCATTAGAGATAGTTAAAGAGGAGGAGCAGAAGGACCTAAGTGAGGAAAATTAGAAAGTAAAATTACAGGGAATTCTATAAGGAGAAGTGAAGTGGAAAGCCTTGTAAATGAGAGCAACGGATTGTTTAATGAGTTGTGGGCAAAGATAATGGGTTCCTCTTATGGGAGTAGCTGGATATGTTAGCTACGCCACCATTTTGGTTGTAAAGAAACTTGGAGGCGTACAACATGTGCCAAGGACGACCAATTTATCCCAATTCTATGGGTTATTCAAGGACCAATTTGATTTGGAAGTTGTGGAGAACATCAAGTAAGACTAAAAGCTTTTGGTATTGATCAAGAAGGAGTCAGATGGTTTGAAAGATCCAGTTACTAGTGAAAAGTATTCAAAATGGAGAAATCCATCACTAATCATCATTCCCATTACTCTTGGATTTGAAGTCAAGACTTCACATGCTATTGAACCACTAAAAGAAAGAGAATTAGCAATGAGGAAGAGTTGAGAAAACAATTGGAAAAGCTTTAAATAGAGGTGGGAACCAGTAAAGCCGTCAGGATATCCCTCGAGGAGCAACTCCTTGATGAAGAGAAATTGAGAAAGTTTGTAGAGCAGTAGCTGAAGCACAAGCACAAGAAAATCATGTACTTAGAGAGGCAATTAAAAGAAGAAAAGGCAGCTAAAAACCGAGCTGAGAAAGAAGGAAGAGAATTAGGAACAAATTGGATACAAACCAATACTAAGCTGGAGGCTTTGAAATCCAATTTCAATGATTGCCAATAAAGGATTGATATGTCTTCAAGGACCTAAGCTGAGTTAGAAAGCCATATTGAGCAATATAAAAAGGTTATACAAAAGCATATAATGCTAAAAAGTGAGCTAGCTAAAGCAAAAGCCAAAAGAAAAGTTGTTGGGTCTTCAAAATTGATTTGGATAATAAGAAAAACGAGATGAATATGATAGATAAGAAGCTCGACAAAGAAAAAGCCAACGCAAAATATTTGAAAGAAAAGAATGGGCTGCTCAAGTGCCACAACCAGATGATTAATACCAACAATAATCAACTGAATAGGAATAACATGTTACTCTTGGAGAACATGAGAAACATGGATGAGCAGATTGATCGAGCCTCTGTCTATGCCCGAAGAATCTGCCACAATGCTCGGTAAGTAAGAAGGGATGCCCATCGATATCAAACAAAGCATGGTTAAGACTAATGCTTTTTTTAGGGACATAGAAAACAAAAGTTTTCTCTTTCTCCTTGTAAACAATGATGATGAGTAGACTAGCTTTCAAATATAAAAGTTTTCATCAAGTATTGATGAAAGGGCTTAGACTCAACCTTTTGAGCAATATCTCTTTGTGATTAGTATACTTTTATTAAGCATTGGCTCAGATTAAATTTTATCAACAACCATGAAAGGATCGGAACCGTACCTGTTTATACAGGAATGGTGGTCATATATCAGCCCGGGGTATAACTAATCCATATCCAACATACATCATCGTGTATAATCATATATCCATATACATTTATGAATTATGGAATATGCATGATAGATATTCAAAATATAGGTCCATTGCCAGAGTCTACAATACTAGGTTTCGCAAAAGGATGGAAAATAAAGAGAGGGTTCACTATGAGGCCCACTACCAAAAAGAGTGAGAAGACGTTAAAAATAATATGGCTAAGATGGCTGGCTTACTCGAACAACTCTTGTGAGCGCAATCTAGAAAAGGGACATCTAGTCAATAGTCAACCATGTTACCGTCGCTAACAGCTCTGGTTATCCTCGATTCATAAGACTTGGGGGAAAATATAACTAACAATAGAGGGATCCTACAAGGTTGAATCCGCCAATCATCACGAACAAGATAAGTGGGATGTTTGAGAGGAAGATTAAGGTATGTTGAGGGATTTGACGTCTACGACCCAGTTAGAGCAGATGAGATATACTTGGTGCCAGATATAGTGGTGCCCAAGAAGTTTAAGGTGCCAGAATTTGTCAAGTATACAGGACTGGAATGCCTTAATAAGCACTTGAGGTCATACTGTGATAAAATGACAGAAGTCATACGCGATGAGAAGTTTCTCATCCATTTCTTCCAAGACAGCTTGATCGGTTCTGCGTTCAGTTGGTACATGACCTTGGATAACATAAGGATCAAGAAATGGAGTGATCTTGCTGATGCTTTCTTGAAACAATACAAGTTAAATATTGACATCGCTTCGAACCGGACAAGCTTGATGGTGATGGAGAAGGGCAACAAGGAAACTGTAAGGAAGTACACTTATAGGTTAAAAACAAAGCAATGCATGTACAACCACCTTTGTTGGAGAAAGAGATGGTGACTCTATTCGTCAATACTTTCAAGTCCCTATATTATAAGCATCTGATAGGTAGCTTCGCCTAATATTTTTATGATACTATTGTTATTGCTAAGAGAATAGAACAATAGATAAGGGCTAGTATAATATCAGAACCTACCAAGAAGAAGGGGTTTATTGGGAGGAAAAAGGATGTTAAAGTGAGAAATGTGGAAGAGGGGTATAAAGGTAAAAGGAATTACCAAACCCAAAGCTATCAGACCACGTCTTCTCAAGTATCCAGTATTAAATTTTTTAAGCCTCTTTCAGTAAGCCATTCCACTAACCAACTAGAAAACCAAAACAATAAAAAAATCCAAGGAGAGCTTACCAAAGAAACCAAAAACAATATTGATGATTGCCCAACATTTAAGATGAAGCTCTTACAGTTATTCAAAGTAGGATGGATAACCTTTAAAGATACCCTAAACATTAATTTCAACCCCCTATCTAATCATGCTTCTAGTAGTGGGGGAGTAAATGTTGTGAAGTTTGGAAGAAAGAAAGAGAAGGTTTTAAGGGTAACCATGGATAGGTTGTATAACATGTTAGTGCAAGCCAAGTATTTACCAATAAAAAATGAATTAGGTTCAAGAAAGAGTGACAGTTTTTATAGGTTCTGTGAAGTAATAGGACATAACATCGATGAATGTGAAGATTTCCACCAGAAGGTGATAAAATGATGACTTGTGGTCTGTTAGAAATAGAGAAGGAAGAAAAGGATGATCTCATAAGCATGACAAGTTTCCAAAGGAAGAAAATAATGATATTGTAGGCGTTATAAGTTTCCAAGGGAAGAAAGCAGAGATGTGTAGGCTTTAACATACCAAGAGTGGTCCACCGAAGCTCATCTTGACAACGAAAAGCCAAGGGCAAATAGTTTACAGAAATTCTCATAATTATAGAAATTATCCCAATGTTGAGGGTCCTACTCCTATGTTTCAAATCGAGATTGATGGATTAACTCGAAGTGCCAAGTGTTTTACGCCTGAAGAACTAGAAAGGCAATGAAAAGCCAAGGGCAAAGAGGTTATAGATGTCATCAAAGATATGGAAATAAACGAACCCATGAGTGAGGATGAAGCTGAAGAATTCTTAAAGCTGATGAAGAACAGTGAGTATAGTATGGTAAAGCAGCTAAAGAAAACCCCTGTTAGGATATCCTTAATGTCTTTTATCCTGAGTTCTGAGCCCCACCACAATACACTGTAAAAAGTGTTGAATGAGGCATATGTGCCCCAGGACATGACCCAAAAGACTATGAAGCATCTAGTCAGAAGAATTCATGCAACAAATTGATTATACTTCACTGAAGACAAGATCAATGTTAGAGGAACGGGTCATAATAAACCTCTATACATCAATGTGAGGTGCAAGGCTTGCATCATTGGAAAAGTATTGGTGGACAATGATTCAACTTTAAATGTACTCCCAAAGCATGTGCTGGATAAAATGCTAGTTGATTTAACATGTATGCTGCCAAGCACCATGATAGCTAGTACTTATGATAGTTCCCCGAGGCAGGTGGTAGGGACCATTAAAATAAAGTTGTGCATTGGCATGCAAGTGTTTTTAGTAACCTTATAAGTGATAGATTGTTGCGATATCACGGTCACATAAATTAATTACCCTAACTTAAATAAACAAGATAGTATAGAGTAAGTAAGGAGTCGATCCCATGAGGAAGGTTTAGTTTAGATTTTTATGCTATACGATATGCAATAGGAGGATTTTGAGATTATCTAGGCTATAGCATAATAAAATAATCAAGCTAAATTAAATAAATCAGAAAACTATTAAGAGAACAAACATTGGTTTCAAATAGACGTCCACCTACGAAAATCAGAACTGATCATTGAAACGAAACACCAATTTATAATCTGAATCTTTATCTTTTCTTAATATTGGTTAGTTAACAGATCCGCTATATAACTAACCCTAACCAACAAACAATCACAGTATTCGCACTAGTAATTTAATTCAATGGCATCCTTAAGAACTAGATAAATTGATTAATCTAGACAACATAATTGTCTGCAGGTCATGTTTGATTTGTTCAAATGTTCTCCCTAAGATTAATTACGTAGATCTGCCATAATTATTAAACTCAGTTGCTTCACAAGTTTATATACCACAACTCCAGTTTTGATATCAAACTTAGCAATAGATTGTTCAAAATAACAACTTAGAGTCCGCTCTGGTAATTAAAATAAACAATCATATGACATAAGCATAGAAAAACAAATATATTCGTCATATAAACTGAAAAGAAAAGGTAAAATAAATCTCACAGTTCTTGAAATCTGAAAGTCCGTGTGTCTTTACAACCAAGAAAAAGAGTTTAGTCTTGCATGTCTATTAAACAACTAATCAAAAAGAAAGAATAATGCATGATTTCTGGTTTGTGAAGGAAATGGTGTGTTTTTCTTCTCTTTTCTGGCCGCAACTCTTTCCTTTCTCTCTTTCTTTTTATATCCTAGAAAACCCTAATCTCTTTTCTACAAAATAGTCCTTTCCTAAGTAGACAATTTACATTTAAGTATTTCACCAATTATTTTCCTAAAAAAAAGAGAAATAGCCTTACATAAAATCTTCAAGCTTTGACTTGTGACTTAAAGGAGCTAAATTGTCGAAATAAAGACTTGGATGTCAATTTGGATGCTTTGGGAAGTAATTTGGACTTGTTTCTTCACAAAACCTGTCTGCTGGCAGAATTCATGTGTCATCTTAAAACATCATATCTCTCTCATATAAGCGTCGTTTCTACTAAACTTTGGTAGGCTGATAGGTCTTTGAGTCAGGAATCCAACAAAATTAAGTTTGCATCAAATGAACTTCTCTAACTCAAGATATTCAAGTTGGAATGGCCGAAGGTCAACATTGGCAGAATGCAAGATTTGTCTTTGAAAGCTGCGATTTCCTTGCTTTTTCTTTTTTTTTTTTTTTTTCTTTCCATATATGTTTAGAAAGGTATGGATGTTAGCTTTCAAATTCCACTAGAATCACTTCATTTCGACTTCTAGAGCTCAAGCTCTGCACAAAACATCGATCAAAGATCAAATCTGTCAATTATCTCCAATTTACTTCTTTTTTAATCTTACATTCAAAAGTGCCTTCAAAACATAAAATAAAGAATATCAAGGAATTTTATATATAAAACATAGAAAAAATACTAGGTAAATATGGGTAAAACTATCAAATAATATGGTTGCATCATGGACATCCACCCGTTATATAACATGTTATTAGGAAGGCCTTGGATATATGTCATTGACATCGTGACATCATCCTTGCATTAGTGTTTGAAGTACATTGTGAATGGAACATTGGTGACAATTAAGACCAAAGAAACCTTGTCAATGATGCAGAATATAAAAGTTCCATGCATAAAAGCCGAAGGGAGTAAAGATGGAAATCTTCATGCTTTTGAAATTGTTAATACAAAATGGGTGCCAGAAAACACGGTATTGAGAAAATTAGTACTTTTTGAAGCCGGAAGAATGGCAGCCAAATATTTCTTAAAGATTACCTTCTTTTCCAATATGATCCTATCTCTAGGAATCTTGAAAGGATAAGTCTGACAAGGTTAAAGACTGCAAATCAAATATTCAGGCTCATGTTTAAGCTTAAAAAGAAAGACTATAAAAGAGCTACTGATATCAAATAAGAAAAAAGCTTGGCCAAACTTGAAAGGAAGGGAATCGAAAGAAAAGGAGATTGACATCCCCCCAATTCATGTATCATTCCCAAAAGCTACTTATATAATGCACTCTGAAACACAAGGCTTGTTGCTATGGACATCAACACATTGAAACACAATGACAATAAGGTCAAGAGCTGTAATGAGAAAGGAAATGTTGTGAAAGGAGAAAAGTTGCTGCTGCAACTAACTGTCCACATTGTAGAAGAAACGTTTGCAAAGACCTTCGCACGAAAACTGGCAAATGGTGAACGGTTCCAAAATTAGGTGACCCAAGAGGCTCATATAGTCTTTAAAAATTAAATGACAATGTTGTTCTAATGTGCTTTTTATGTTTTTCTGTGCTTGTCTTTGCTTTCATACTAAGATTGGCAATCTTGGCTCAAGATGTCAACATATAGTTTTTCATTGTAGTTGAGCCTTTCTTTTATCAATGAGATCATGCATTTTTGTATTTTTTTTTTTTATCTTTATCATTGCAAAATACACACTTATACTAAAACACATTTCGCTTTCAGGGAATCTGAAAGCGAATCATCCATGAAAGCGAATCATCCATAAAATCATGAGCACATTACATTGAGAATGAATGGCCAAATTTTGATGAGTACACAATTTCAATGGAAGAAAATGAATGGAAAGATAATGATGTAAAATAATTCGCTAAGCTAATAGAACAATCAGAGCGAGCTTGGAAACCAGCAAAAAAAAAAGTTAGAGATAATTAATGTTGGTACGAGGCAGGATGAAAAAGAATTGAAATAGAGACTTAAATCACTGCTAGTGAAAAAGAAAACTTGTTCTTACTGCT
>Ga0325402_1002233_pt1 | contig 16855 bp, 9 predicted proteins | sample PopdelMetagenome_22_FD_207212 | JGI IMG/M metagenome (GOLD analysis project Ga0325402, IMG submission 207212) | Populus deltoides microbial communities from Bellville, Georgia, United States - Xylem-PdKOR-R3 | ecosystem: Host-associated > Plants > Phyllosphere > Stem > Wood/Secondary xylem... | reverse complement strand
CTTTTATTTTGTCTTTATCTGAATCCAAGTTAAGGCGCGACAAAGTGGTGTCTTTTGTAATTTCAATTCATTTGAATTCAGATTATATTATTTTCAAATGGAAGAAGCTTCTTCTAGTTTGTCTACCATTTTTACTGAAAGAAAACGTATGATTTATTTTTACAATGCAGAGCTTGAAATAAGCAATGAAAAATGCTTGATAAGAGGACATGTGACAATCCTACTTTAGTGTTTCTTGTTTAGTGATTTCTTTTAAAACGTCCACCCTACTTTCTCTGTTACTTTTATTCTTTTCTATCCTCAACGTTAGAAAAATTATTTTACACAATGAGCTCATGTGAGCGTTTTATGAGCCCGGAACATCCGATGGATGTCATGCGTACTAGTCTTGAATATGTTACCTGAGTACCTTGGAAATGTCCACACTTATTTTTAATCTTTTTATCTTCAATTATATGAAAAAAAATTTAATAAACAAAATTTCAAACATTAGCGGATTGCTATTACACTTAAATCGTAACCGATGTTTGTGTATTTAGTGCATCTACATAATAAGTTTATGGCAGGGCCTCCTTTAATGTTGATTGTTTTATGATTTCTTTGGAAACATACACCCTCTTTTTTCTGTTAGTTTTTATTCTTTTCTATCCTCAATGTAAGAAAAATTATTTTACACAATGAGCTCATGCGCGTTTCATGAGCCTGGATCATCCGACGGATGTCATGCGCACTAGTCTTAAATATATTCCCTGAGTTCCTTGGAAATGTCCACTCTTATTTTTATTCTTTTTAACTTGAATTATATGAAAATTAGGATTTAATAAAAAAAATAGAACACAGGAGGATTGCTATTACATGCAAGTCGTAGCTGATGTGTAGTGTGTTTAGTGCATCTATATTGTCGCACGTCAAAAAATCCGCGCGGCATCGGCTGGCAATTTTTTGTTTCTCGTTTTTGCTTTGATTTAGGGTCTTGGGAGTCTCCACCTAGTAATTTATTGAAGGCTACTAGGAAACCCGGATACTGGTCTTATCAGAGATTCGCGGGTAAGGGACTAGTTGTGATTAGAAAAGGTATTAGCACCCCTAATACACCCTACCTGAGGTAAGCTACTTCGTGAACTTGATGTGCTAAAAAAGTTTTAAAAATTCTGTTCTTTCATCGAATTTAGAAATACGACTCACATGTAAGTTCATAATTCTTTATCCGTGAGCAAATCAAAATATTAAATTTTTCTTTAATTTTTGCAATTTTATCCTAAATAAAAAAAATCCATAACAAAAAAATACAAACAACACATACACCTTCACTGTATTTTTTCTTTTTCTTTTTCTTTTTCTTTACTATATTTTTTCTTTTCTCTTTCTTTTCTTTTTTTGCTTCCATGTTTACAAATTACAAATTATAAAAAAAACTCAAAACTAAACGAATATTACATTAAACAGTTCTAAAATTACAAAACAGCCAATCAAAAATCCATAACAGTGCCGGGACCAGTTTTGTGGAGCCAAAGAACAGCAGGAACAGTGGCGGTGCGTCTTCCCACGCGCCATGTCATTGGCGGCGCGTGGGCCTATGCGCCGCCGCACAAAACGCTGGAAAATCAGGGGTCAGTCATAGCTTCATCTCCTCTTCCCTTCCCTGCCGGCGGTGAGGGTCTTCATCACCTGCAAAAGAATAAAACACCCAAGCCAGTTGATTTTAATTTTTTCTTTCTTTTTCGGATCTGTTTCGGTCTTCTCCTTTTCAGATCAGCTTCACCGTTGATCTTTCTTTTGTTTACATCTTCTTCTCCTTCGCTTCAGGTGGCCGGCAGTTGGGCAGCGCTGCAGTGTGCAGAGGGCGGCAGTGAATCTGTGGCCAGGGGCGGCAGCGTTGAGATCCCCTCTCCTGGTGGTAGCAGCGGCGGTTGGGCTTGCTGCTGGTGTCAGCCAGATGAGGGAGGTCGTCGTTTCGGTCTGTGGGGGGAGGATCGGCTGCTGGTTTCTGTGAGGGAGAGGCTCTGTGTTCACAGAGGAAGATGAGTGGTGTGTGTGGCCAGCTGAAGGCCGATTGGCCGGTCGGTCGGCTGCCTCTGGAAGGCTGGTCGATGGAGATGGGGGAAACGGTTCGGTTGAGAGGGGAAGTGGGCGAGGGCTGTCTTTTGTGGTTCCGGTGGGTGTTCAGGTGAGAGAGAGGGAAGATCTGCTGCTGGAAAAGGGATGGGTTCTCTGGTTCCTGGTTTGGGTTCTCTGGTTCCTGGTTTGGTTTATAGGTAAAATGTTGCATGAATCTCAAAATTGGTCCCTCAACTTTCTTTTTTTTTGTAAATTTGATTTTTCTTAATTTTTTTGTATTTTTTGAAAACGAGCAATATCAACGTCGACTCAATGAAGAAAATCAATGATTTTAAAAATAACGCGTTAAAAGTTGAACGCGTTCCAAATGTCTTTGAAAATTTAAATTCTTTTGAGACGATGCTAAAAATGCTAAAAACGATGCAAATGTATTAAAAATGTATTTTTTTGGATTTTCAATGTTTTTCTCTATTTTTGGATTTTTTCTGAAAATTTATCAAAACATGGGTCAAAAATTGGGTAGCAACATATATAATGAGTTCACGTTAGGGCCTCTTTTAGTGTTTATTGTTTAGTGATTTCTTTGGAAACGTACACCCTATTTTCATTGTTAGTTTTTATTTATTTCTATCCTCAATGTTAGAAAAATTATTTTACACAATGAGCTCATACGGGTGATTCATGAGCCTGGATCATCTGGCAGAAGTTATGTGCGCTGGTATTGAATATGTTCCCTGGGTTTCTTAGAAATGTTCATGCTTATTTTTAATTTTTTTTACGTTCAATTATATAAAAATTTGAATTTAATAAAAAAACAAACACAAGGGGATTGCAATTACACGAAAGTCGTAGCCGATGTCAGTTTGTGTAATGCATCTACATAATGAGTTCATGGAAGAGCCTACTTTAGTGTTTATTTTTTAGTGATTTCTTTGAAAAAGTACACCCTACTTTCTATGTTAGTTTTATTCTTTTCTATCCTTAATGTTAGAAAAATTATTTTACATAATGAGCTCATGCGGGCTTTTCATGAGCCTAGATCATCTGGCGAATGTCGTGCGAACAATTCTTGAATATATTCCCTAGGTTCCTTGGAAATGTTCACGCTTATTTTTATTTTTTTATCTTCAATTTTATGAAAATTAGGATTTAATAAAAAATTAAACACAAGGGGATTGCAATTACATGCAAGTGAGATTCGATGTTAATGTGTTTAGTGCATTTTTATAATGAGTTCATGGCAAGGTCTCATTTAATGTTTATTGTTTAGTGATTTCTTCGAAAACATACACCATACTTTCTGTGTTACTTTTTATTCTTTTCTATCCTCAATGCTAGAATTTTTATTTCATACAATGAGCTCTTGTCGGCGTTTCATGAGTCTGGATCATCCGATGGAAGTTATGTGCAGTGGTTTTGAATATGTTCCGTGAGTTCCTTAGAAATGTTCATACTTATTTTAATTCTTTTTATCTTCAATTATAAGAAAATCAGGATTTAATAAAAAAAATTAAAACATAAGAGGATTGTTATTGCACGCAAGTCATAGTCGATGTTAATAGGTTTAATGTATCTGCACAATGAGTTCATGACAGAGCCTCCTTTAATGTTTATTACTTAGTGATTTCTTTTAAAACGTCTACCCTACTTTCTCTGTTAGTTTTTATTCTTTTCTATCCTAAATTTTATAAAAATTATTTTACACAATGAGCTTATATCAGTCTCGACCTTTGGGCATTTCATAAGCCTGGATCATCCGATTGATGTCATGCGTATTGGTCTCGAATATGTTCCCTTAGTTCCTAGGAGATGTCCATGTTTATTTTTATTCTTTTTATCTTCAATTATATGAAATTAGGATTTAATAAATAAAAAATTGGAACACAAGGAGATTGCTATTACATGCAAGTCGTAGCCGATGTTAGTGTGTTTAGTGCGTCTCCATAATGAGTTCATGGAAAAGCCTACTTTAGTATTTATTATTTAATGATTTATTTGGAAACTAGTTACACTTATGTTGAACCTGACTTTAATATGTTTAGTGAGATTATACAATGAATTCATGGCAGGGCCTCCTTTATTGTTTAGTGATTTTTTTTGGAAATGTTCATACTACTTTATCTATCAGTCTTTATTTTTTCAATCTTAAATTTTACAACAAATATTTTATTCAATGAGCTCATGTCAATCTTGACCAGCAGGTGTTTCATGAGCTTGGATCATCTGGTTTATATCGTGTGTATTGGTCTTGAATATGTTCCCTGAGTTTCTTGGAAATGTCCATGCTTATTTTTTTCTTTTTACCTTTAATTATATGAAAATTAGGATTTAATAAAAAAATCGAACATAGGGGGATTGCTAATACATGCAAGTATAGCTGATGTTAGTGTGTTTAGTGCATCTACACCATAAGTTCATGGCAGGGCCTCCTTTAGTGTTTATTGTTTAGTGATTTCTTTGAAAACGTACACCCTACTTTCCCTGTTAGTTTTTATTCTTTTCTATCCTTAATGTTAGAAAAATTATTTCACATAATGAGCTCATATGGGCGTTTCATGAGCCTGGATCATCCGGCGGAAGTCGTGCACACTAGTCTTGAATATGTCCCTTGAGTTCCTTGAAAATGTCCCACTTATTTTTATTCTTGTTAAATTCAATTATATGAAAATTAGGATTTAATTAAAAAAAATGAACAAAAGAGGATTGTTATTACATGCAAGTTGTAGCCGTTGTTATTGTGTTTAATGCATCTATACAATGAATTCTTGGCTTAGCATTCTTTAGTGTTTATTGTTCAATGATTTCTTTGGAAACATACATCTTACTTTCTCTGTTAGTTTTTATTCTTTTCTATTCTCAATGTTAGAAAAATTATTTCACACAATGAGCTCATGTGGGGCATTTCATGAGCCTGGATCATCCAGCAGAAGTCATGCGCATTGGTCCTGAATATGTTCTTTGAGTTCCTTGAAGATGTCCACCCTTATTTTTATTCTTTTTATCTTCAATTATATGAAAATTAGTATAATAAAAAAAAAATTCAAACACAAAGGGATTGTTATTACATGTAAGTCATAGCCGAAGTTAGTGTGTTTAGTTCCTTTATACAATGAGTTCATGGCAGGGCCTCATTTAGTGTTGATTATTTAGTGATTTCTTTGAAAATGTACAACCTACTTTCTCTGTTACTTCTAATTCTTTTCTATCCTCAATGTTAGAAAATTTATTTTACACAATAAGCTCATACAGGCGTTTCATGAGCCTGGATCATCCGGTGGATGTTATGCGTGTTAGTCTTGAATATGTTCCTCGAGTTCCTTCAAAATGTCCACTTTTATTTTTATTCTTTTTATCTACAATTATATGAAAATTAGGATTTAATAAAAAAAACTTGAAAATAAGAGGATTTCTATTACACGCAAGTCGTAGTTGATGTTAGTGTGTTTAGTGAATGTACACAATTAGTTCATAATAGAGTCTCCTTTGGTGTTTTATTGTTTTGTGATTTTTTAGAAACATACACCCTACTTTCTTTGTTAGTTTTTATTCTTTTCTATCCTTAATATTAGAAAAATTATTTTATAAAATGAGCTCATGAGGGCCTTTCATGAGCCTGGATCATCTGGTAGATGTCGTGCGCAATGATATTGAATATGTTCCCTCAATTCCTTGGAAATATCCACTCTTATTTTTATTCATTTTATCTTTAATTATATGACAATTAGGATTTTAAAAAAAATTGAACATAGGGGGATTGCTATTTCATGCAAGTTGTAGTTGATGTTAATGTGTTTATTGCTTCTACACAATGGGTTCATGACATGATCTCATTTAATATTGATTGTTTAGTGATTTCTTTGGAAATGTCCACCCTACTTTTTGTGTTAGTTTTTATAATTTTCTATCCTAAATTGTACAAAAATTATTCTACACAATGAGCTCATGTCAGGTCCAACTCGTGGGCATTTCATGAGCCTAGATCTTCCAGTGGATGTCGTGCACATTGGTCTTGAATATGTTCCCTGAGTTCCTTGGAAATGTCTACTCTAATTTTTATTCCTTTTATCTTCAATTATATGAAAATTTGGATTTAATAAAAAAAAATGAACACAAGGGGATTGCTATTACATGCAAGTCATAACCGGTGCTATTGTGTTTTGTGCATCTACACAATAAGTTCAGGACATGACCTCTTTTAGTGTTGATTGTTTAGTGATTTTTTTGAAAACATACACCTTACTTTCTTTGTTACTTTTAATTCTTTTCTACCTTCAAAGTTAGAAAAATTATTTCACACAATAAGCTCATATGGGCGTTTCATGAGCTTGGATCTTCCTGCGGATGTCATACGCACTAGTCTTGAATATGTTCCGAGTTCCTTGGAAATGTCCACTCTAATTTTTATTCCTTTTATCTTCAATTATATGAAAATTAGGATTTAATTAAAAAAAAAATTGAACACAGGGGGATTGCTATTACATGCAAGTCATAGCGATGCCAGTGTGTTTTGTGCATCAACACAATGAGCTTATGATATGACCTCCTTTAATGTTGATTGTTTAGTGATTTCTTTGGAAATATACACCCTACTTTTTTTTTGTTACTTTTTATTATTTTATATCCTTAAAGTTAGAAAAATTATTTCACACAATGAGCTCATGTGAGCGTTTCACGAGCCTAGATCATCTAGCAGATGTTGTGTGAATTGTTCTAGAATATGTTCCCCGAGTTCTTTGAAAATGTTTATTTTTATTTTTATTTTTATTCTTTTTATCTTTAATTATATGAAAATTAAGATTTTTTTTTAAAAATTCAAACATAGGGGATTGTTATTTCACGCAAGTCATAGCCAATGTTAGTGTGTTTAGTGTATCGACACAATAAGTTCGTGACATGACTTCCTTTAGTGTTTATTGTTTAGTGATTTCTTCGGAAACATCCACCCAACTTTCTTTGTTTGTCTTTATTTTTTTTATTTTAAATTTTATAAAAAATATTTTACACAATAAGCTCATGCCAGTCTTGACTAGCTGATATTTCATGAGCCTAGATTATTTAACATATATCGTGCATATTTGTCTTGAATATATTCTCTGAGTTCCTTATAAATGGCCATGCTTATTTTTTTTTTATTTTTTTTACCTTTAATTTTGTCCATTTGTTGGTTAAGTGGACCGAAAACTTATGCCTACTCTCGTTGCAACACAAACATACAAAGAGTTTGAGAATTCAAATGAAACATTTTAAAATTAGCAAACTCATTTAAATTCTTAGTTTTATATATTGTTGATAGCTAGTAAAATAAGTATGAGTAAGATGGTATGTTATTGTAGTAATAATTATTTTTTAAAGTGATTTTTATATAAAAATATATTAAAATATTTTTTTTAAAAAAATTAATTTTGATATCAATATATTAAAAAAATTTAAAAATAATAAAAAATTAATTTAAAAAATTAATTTTTTTTAAATATAAAATGAGCTTTTAATAGATTTATTCCAACTAAGTTTTAATAGAAAGTTGAGTGCACTGATTAATATTATTTTTTAAATTATTTTTTATTTATAAATATGTTAAAAAAATATATTTTTTTATTTTTAAAATTTATTTTAATATTAATATATTAAACAATATAAAAATACAAAATAAATTAATCAGATTTTTATTGAGGTTTTTGAACCTTCAGTCCACACACATTAGCTTCTGAAACTTAAAGAAAATGAGAGGCACCCGGTCTCTGTGTCAGAGGACTTCAGTCCACATTAGCTTCTTTAGCTTCTGAAACTTAAAGAAAATGAGAGGTACCCGGTCTCTGTGTCAGAGGACTTCAGTCCACATTAGCTTCAGTCCACATTAGCTTCTTAAACTTAAAGAAAATGAGAGGCACCCGGTCTCTGTGTCAGAGGACTTCAGTCCACATTAGCTTCAGTCCACATTAGCTTCTGAAACTTTAAAGAAAATGAGAGTCCCCCTGTCTCTGTGTCAGAGGACTTCACAGTTGCTACTTAGAGGAAGAAGAAGAACAATAAAAGAGACCGACACTCTCATCCCCTCAATTTCTTATTGCACAAACATTGACAATAAGACCATCGATGGGCCACAAAGTCCAAGGGTCAAGATTTTCGATCGGGAATTCAAACGAAAACAGGTAAAAATCCAGTCTTTCTCTGTAAATTTATGATTTGAATATTTTGGTATTGTGGTGTTTTTGTTTTTGTGTTTTTTGCATGTTTTCAAATTCGATATTGTATATCTGCTTCTGGGTATTGGTCCAATTGTGGGGTGGCTGCAGCGTGACCGAGCTGCGTGGTTGATGAGGCCAAGTGATCCTTTTGTGGATGCTGTTGCTGACAATTTGTTGGATCGCTTGGAGGTAGTCTAGTTACCTACTTGTCTACTGTTGTTTTTAAGAATGTTTAGAATGCTGTAGTATTAAGAAATGAGAGGTTTTAATTTTTGTGAAGTTGCATTTTCTAGTCGTGGTGAGTTTGAGAAGTTTAAATTTTGAACTTTGATGACTTTTGCTTAGTTCCGGATTGTTGTGTGTTTGTGTTGTGCAGGATTGCAAGAAAACATTTCCTACCGCGTTGTGTTTAGGAGGTTCTTCGGAAGCTGTCAGACGTTTGCTACGTGGTCGTGGTGAGAATCGATTTTAAGACTTCCTGCTATTTATGTGTTTCAATAACTATAGAAGATAATTTGAAAAATTTTAAGGTTGTATTTCAAAATTTTTGAGACATGGGTGTTCAGCACTAACTGTAAGGTTGAGTGATCATGAATTAAGAGGTTCAAAAGAGGGAGGAATTCGGTTGAATGGAAGTCCAATCATGTGACAGTATTTATCAGAGATTTTGGCAGTTGATAAGACAATACTTGAAACACGTTTTTGATACCACAAAGTGGTATTTGAAAATGAGCATACACATAGGAAAAGCTGTTATCTTTCTCTAGTCATTTTCCTTCATTAGGCATGATCTTGTAAATTATATCATAAATATTAAACTTTAATCTTGTAGCCACTTTAAATGCCAGGCTCCATTGAAAAGCTTGTCATGATGGACACTTCAAATGACATGGTTCAATTATGTAAGGATGCTGAAGCTGCTCAACAAGATTCAAATCAGAATATCGAAACATCCTTTGTGGTGGGAGATGAGGAGTTTCTACCTATAAAAGAAAGGTCTGTAAGTGGATTTCATCTATTTGGTTCTTGTGAAAACTAGTCATCAGGAAGAACTGGTTTTAAATGTTATGTTTTGTATGTGACTATGAAGTTCGGTAGATTAGGTTATCAGTTGCTTGGGACTCCATTGGACAAATGATCTTCCAGGAGCCATGATACAGGTATACACGTCTTTATTATGACTTTCTTTCAGCGTTAGCATCTTTTTCATCCATGATATCCTCCAGAATTTGTAAATGCATGTGACATTAGGGGATGGAAACCATTAGAATTATTAACCCCAGGAGAAAAAAATGAAGCATACATGTTTGCCATGCAGATAGTAAGATATAGAAGTGCTTTCTATGCGCTACTCTGAAAGTTATCTTCAATTTAATTATAACTCCAAAAACTTTTCTATTTTTTTATTCTCTGAAGCATAGAAGAATAATCTCTTGATAAATCAAGTTATAAGACTGTAAAATAAGACCAAAGCTGTACTTCATCGTAAATAATTTGACATTTCAGACCACCAACAGTAGTCTGAAAGGGCATCCACTGTTTATGAAAGTACAATGGATGTCTACAACAACCACACACACAGAGCAGTAGACGTGTAAACCTTATTGCTCCTCTCTTTATAGCTGTGTTTGGTTGTTATCGTGATGAAATCTCTCTACTTGTCATTTTGTTTGAAATCCTGATGTGGTCATTTCTATGACACTTGTCCATTTCATTGGTTTTCATGACAGTGTAAACTAGCATTGAAGCCGGATGGCCTATTTTTAGCAGCTATTTTGGGTGGAGAAACCTTGAAGTTGTCTCTTCTTATTTATATTTTGATTGAAAGTAAACAGTATGTTAACCAATAAGTTTGCCTACTGATTTTTCTGCTTGCTGACATGTGTAGGGAGCTTAGAATAGCATGCACTGTGGCTCAAATGGAGCGTGAAGGAGGCATTAGTCCTCGCATATCACCTCTGGCTCAACCTCTGGCTCAAGTATGTATGTTGTCACTTGGTAATTACCATTTGTGAACTTATTAAGATAAGGGGTACATATATCCTTAGGAAACTAAACACATGGTTGTGTTGCATACATATCTTGAGAGGGTAACATCTACCCCAAAATGGTATCACTGAGCCAACTTATTTTTTGTATCATTCAGGTCTGCGATGCAGGCAATCTTTTGACCAGGGCAGGCTTCACCCTTCCTGGAGTTGATGTTGATGAATACGTAGTTAGGTATAACAGTGGTGAGAAAATCTCTCAACATATTGTCTTGTAGTTTTACTAGCCAAACATGCTTGATGATCTATGCTAGAACTAACATGTCTCTTTTTTAACTGCATGGAATATTAATTTTAGTTTCAACACAATGGTTTTTCATTTGAATAAATTCTCCACCTCTAGTCATTGTTATAAAGTGGTCTTTCATTCTTGTTAACTATGGTATAGCTTTGGAGCTGATATAGCACCTGCGTAATGGGTGAAACTAATGCTCTTCTGCAAAGGAACAATGTAAGATGTGTAACAATTGAAGTTTTCCTTGTGCGTCGTAAAATTGGATTCAATCATCAAATCTTATTGGAAATTCTTTTTGTTTGTGAATGAAACCAGGTCCTAACAAGACAAACAACCCTTGGTATTGCAACAATTTATGATTCAATGTATAATTACTTTTCTTGGAGGTGATATCCCTTTTCTTTTTTTATTTTCTAATAGGAGATAACAAAATACATCGATGACCTGCATAGGTGTACGTAAATTATCCATGCATATTCCAATGAAGTAACAAACAAGTTTAAGTAGTGATACACTTATATTATTTGCGATGGATTTTTCATTTATGACGTCGAAAAGGTCTTTCAATGATAAGAATTTCTTCCACATTTCTTCTCTCATCCATATACAATCGCTGTAACGCAACATTGTTAATGAAACAATAAACAATTCAAAATTAAGAGAGTAATAATTCAAAAGTCAGATATTATAGATAGTGATAGCTTAAAATTAAGAGAGTAACAGTTCAAAATTAAGATTGTAATAGTTCAAAAATAAGATGATATTGCCAATAACAGTTCAAAATTAAAACAATAACAATTTAAAATTAAGACATTAATAGTTCAAAAGTCGGATATTATAGACAGTAACAAATCAAAATTAAGAGAGTATAAGTTCAAAATTAAGACAGTAACAGTTCAAAAGTTAGACATTATACACAGTAAAAGGTCAGATTTTGCTATCATGTCGTACTTGTCCTGTTAGAATTTTGTTAATCAAATTCAATGTGTTTTTCTTCACAAGTTTAACTAGTTAAAGATCATTATTCAGTTATGGTAGCTTAGTTTTTATGACGTTTTCATCCTTTTTAGTTTCTTTTTTTTCCTTCCTCCTTTTCCTTATCTATTTCCTTCATCGTCATTTCTCTAACAACGTTTACCATTGATCTGGTTTTAGGGACTTCTAAGGATAACTTTTTTTGAGCTTATTTTTTTTTTGCCATTTCAAAAGTTATTTTTGTTACCTGGCCTTCGAAGTCCTTCCTCTTTACTTTTATTTGAGCATTCTCCTTGATACATTTATGATTCTCCTATATTCTCTTCATAGCTTTTCAATTTCTGTATTTTGAAAATCCTTTTTCTTTTCAAGTCTCTTGACCTCTTATTCGCCCTTTTGAGCTTTTTCTTTTCAAATATCTTGACCTTTTCTTCAGTCTTTTTGAGTTGATTTTTTAATTTCTGATTTTTACATTTCAACTCATTCTTCTTGTATAATGCTTTTATGATTTCCATTTATTCTCATCGTAGCTTTTTAATTTTTGCATTTTGGAAATCCTTTTTCTTTTCAAATATCTTGACCTTTTCTTCAGTCTTTTTGAGTTGATCTTTTAATTTCTGATTTTCACATTTCAACTCTCTTATCTCTTTTTTCTTATCCTCATGTTCAGCAGAAAAAAAGTTTGCGCCACATTTCTTCTTCCAACAGCTCCACAACTTTTTGAACACCCAACAACAAAACTTTTTCTTCCATGGGTTCTAAGTATATAACTGAATACTGCATGAATGTGTAGACTGTAACATTATTAATGATACAGTAACAGATGAAATTGAAAAGGTAACTGATCAGGTTGAGATTGTACTGCATGAGGTTGAGGTATTAATATATTAACACAGATTGACATTTACAATCAGACAATAAAAGTTCAAAAATTTGAAATTCTTGCTTACACTTGTGTTTATGACTGATTTTTTTCTTAATTCTACTTTCAAATGCAGTAAATTTCATTTTGCACACCTTGATATTCTTCCTTCTTCAATTGGTTCAATGATTTTTGTGTGCTCGCAAAACCAATACTACTCATTTGAATTTTCAATGTTATTGAATTATGTCTTTCTGTGGTATTGGTTTTGCGAGCACACAAAAATCATTGAACCAATTGAAGAAGGAAGAATATCAAGGTGTGCAAAATGGAATTTACTGCATTTGAAAGTAGAATTAAGGAAAAAATCATTCATAAACACAAGTATAAGCAAGAATTTCAGAGTTTTGAACTTTTATTGTCTGATTGTAAATGTCAATCTGTATTAATATATTAATACCTCAACCTCATGCATTACAATCTCAACCTGATCAGTTACCTTTTCAATTTCATCTGTTACTGTATCATTAATAATGTTACAGTCTACACATTCATGCAGTTTTCAGTTATATACTTAGAGCCCATGGAAGAAAAAGTTTTGTTGTTGGGTGTTCAAAAAGTTGTGGAGCTGTTGGAAGAAGAAATGTGGCGCAAGCTTTTTTTCTGCTGAACATGAGGATAAGAAGAAAATAGAGATAAGAGAGTTGAAATGTGAAAATCAGAAATTAAAAGATCAACTCAAAAAGACTGAAGAAAAGGTCAAGATATTTGAAAAGAAAAAGGATTTCCAAAATGCAAAAATTAAAAAGCTACGATGAGAATATATGGAAATCATAAAAACATTATACAAGAAGAATGAGTTGAAATGTGAAAATCAGAAATTAAAAGATCAACTCAAAAAGACTGAAGAAAAGGTCAAGATATTTGAAAAGAAAAAGCTCAAAAGGGCCGAATAAGAGGTCAAGAGACTTGAAAAGAAAAAGAATTTTAAAATACAGAAATTAAAAAACCTATGAAGAGAATATAAGAGAATCATAAATGTATCAAGGAGAATGCTCAAATGAAAGCAAAGAGGAAGGACTTCGAAGGTCAGGTAACAAAAATAACTTTTGAAATGACAAAAAAAGAAAAGCAAGCTGAAAAAGAGTTATCCCTAGAAGTTCCTAAAACTAGAACAATGGTAAATCTTGTTAGAGAAATGAAAAGGAAGGAAAGAAAAAAGAGAAGCTAAAAAGGATGAAAACGTCATAAAATCTAAGCTACCATAACTGAATAATGATCTTTAACTAGTGAAACTGTTGAAGAAAAATGCATTGAATTTAATTAGCAAAATTCAACAGGACAAGTACAAAACATGGTAGCAAAATCTGAATTGTTACTATCAATAATGTCTGACTTTTGAAATGTTATTATCTTAATTTTGAACCTGTACTCTTTTAATTTTGATCTGTTACTGTCTATAATATCTGACTGTTAATGTCTTAATTTTGAACTGTTACTGCCAATAAAATCTAACTTTTGAACTATTACAGTCTTAATTTTGAATTGTTACTGTCTATAATATGTGACTTTTAAACAAGTACTCTCTTAATTTTGAACTATCTTATTGTCTCATTAAAAATGTTGCGTTACAACAATTGTTTATGGATGAGAGAAGAAATTCTTATCATTGGAAGACCTTTTCGACGTCTTAAATGAAAAATCCATCGCAAATAGTGTATCATTACTTAAAACCTGTTTGTTACTTAAATGGAATATGCATGGATAATTTATGTACATCTGTGCAGGTCATCGATATATTTTATTATCTCTTGTTAGAAGATAAAGAAAGAAAAGGGATATCAGCTCTAAGAAAAGTAATCATACATGACAACATGATTTGGGTAAGTTATTAAATTATATGAAAAGACAAAATTAACAAAGTATTACTCAAGCTAACATAAATTATTATTCTTTCAGACACGAATAATTCATGAAGACACGAGGAGTGAAGTAGACCTACACCTGCAATAATGTAACAACCTTGATTTTCTACAACGTATTTTTCGTGATATATTGAAAATTTTCAGTAAATTTTTTTTATACAAGTTCCACTGAAATTTCTACCAAAATTTTAGCATAATTTTTTCTATACTAGGTCCCAAGTTATCGACAAAATTATATTACATTTTCAATTTTATTTCACAACTCGATCCAATCATCTTGGATCTTAACCCAACTCATAATTATCAACATAACACGTTTTATTCAATAACATTATACAATTTAAATTCACAAAATAAACAATGCATAATTCAATTGTTATAATATCATTATATAAACTATATCTTGCATAATAACATCATATAATGTAATTCAAGTGAAGGATTTGATTTCAACTATAAACATGCATGGCTAAAGAGGTACATAGAATTACAAGCATTAGATTAAAGTCATATATCCAAATTTACATGTTAATATTACATTTCAAGTTTTAGGAGATAAGTTTCTTAATTTAAAAATAATTGCATGGTTGAAAGCAAAAACTAACTAAACTAAGTTTACTTCTAATGTGACCTTGATGGATTAGAAATATAGAAATTAACATGGCCATATAAAATATAAAACGGTAGTAACAAATAATGATAGATAATAATTTTCATTGAATTTCTTTTGATATATAAAATTAGGCATAGATCTCTTTTATTACATACATTTTCAATCTATTACCAATATCCATATAATATTCTATTTTATTTGTTGAGAATAATTTCATCTTGAAAATCTCATCACAACTCAATGGTTTCAAATACCATCTACTTATGAATCAATTCTCACTTGATACCAATATTTTCCTCTCTTGGTATTATTAGTTTATCTCATTCCTTCGAGATAACTAATCAATACTTTCTTTCTTATTTTTCAGAAGGTAATTGCCGATACTAATGAATCTCATTAGTATTATTAGTCTTCCAATATCGGGTTAGACAAATCAATTTCATTCAAGTGCCGATATCAATAGAACCGATTGATATCATTAACCATTCTTACATCGAAATAATTAATTAATTCTTATTCATATTTGGTTTACCATCAAAGTTGTCAATGTCAAGAACCATTGACATCATTAGCTTCCTTACCTAGAGTAGCTAATCACACCAGAAATGGTTGTTGATATCATTAATTACTCTTAATCCAGAATAGTTGATCAACTTATCTTTTTCATTTAACCAAGAGAAACTATGCCAATGTTAGAAAATTTTACAAACATCATTAGTCACTTAATTACTCGGGATCGACTAATCAATTTAAGAAATGTTGGCACCAATGGAACCCAAACGATACCATTAGCTATTCAAATCTGGATAGCTAATCAATGTCTTCTCAACCTTCCATTCATACCAATCCCTTTTCATTTTTCTTATTAACATCATATACATTGTAACCACGGTTGCTAGGTATCATTCATACACAACCTTAATTACCGATACTACGGTCACTAAGCATCATTCACATAACCTTGGACATCCTCATCACAATGCCAAGTAACAATTTATGTTGTTAGCCACCCTCATCACAATGCCAAGTATCAATTTATGCCGTTAGCCAACCTCATCATGGTGCTAAGTATCATCGTAATGTATTCTTAGCAACTGACACTATAGGTATCATTCACACACAACCTTAATTACCGATACTACGGTCACTAAGCATCATTCACATAACCTTGGACATCCTCATCACAATGCCAAGTAACAATTTATGTTGTTAGCCACCCTCATCACAATGCCAAGTATCAATTTATGCCGTTAGCCAACCTCATCATGGTGCTAAGTATCATCGTAATGTATTCTTAGCAACTGACACTATAGGTATCATTCACACACAACCTTAATTACCGATACTACGGTCACTAAGCATCATTCACATAACCTTGGACATCCTCATCACAATGCCAAGTAACAATTTATGTTGTTAGCCACCCTCATCACAATGCCAAGTATCAATTTATGCCGTTAGCCAACCTCATCATGGTGCTAAGTATCATCGTAATGTATTCTTAGCAACTGACACTATAGTGACTAGTTATCTATCATTTCTACTCTAATATTTGAGTCATTGTGTATAACCAATCCATATCGAGGTATGTAAGATAATCATGTCTATTTCAAAGTTATCATGACTAATTTGATACCTATCAATGTATGCAAGGTAAACGTACCTATTCTAAAATAACATAATTAATTTGATACATAACAATGCACACAAGGTACTCATATTCGTTCAAATATTAACCTAACTAACTTGATCCATATCATTGTACCCAAGATACACATGTTTATTCAAACATTATCCTAATTAATTGATCTATATTGGTGTACATTACTCTTATTCATTCCAATAATATCATCACAAGTTTGATACATATCATTGTACGTAAGGTACTTGTATCCATTCCAATTATATCATAATTAGTTGATACACATCAATGTACACAAGGTACTCATATTCT
>Ga0325402_1002232_pt1 | contig 16856 bp, 9 predicted proteins | sample PopdelMetagenome_22_FD_207212 | JGI IMG/M metagenome (GOLD analysis project Ga0325402, IMG submission 207212) | Populus deltoides microbial communities from Bellville, Georgia, United States - Xylem-PdKOR-R3 | ecosystem: Host-associated > Plants > Phyllosphere > Stem > Wood/Secondary xylem... | reverse complement strand
TCCCTCTCCTAACCAATTCCTTCCGAGGAGCCAATGCAATTCTTGTAACAGTGGATGGAGAGACAAATGAGTTCTGTTGGCAAAACAAAATCAACCTGGGAAAGCAATGCAATGCAATGCAATATAATAATAATAATAAAAAGGATCCTTGTTTTTGCCTCAGCAAATTGCTTTCGAGGCCTTATTTAATTCTTCACTGACTACTGAAATACACACTCCAGCAAGGCCTCGCCATGGACATGGCATTGGTTGTTAAGAGGAATGGTGATCATATCCTGTGTCTCTCAATCTTGCTCTCAAGTTCATTCTTCTTGACCCCAGCTACCTTCCCTTTCTTCACGAGTGAAAATGCTGAGCCACAAGCTGTTTTTATGTACATTCATTCTTGTCAAGATTTAAGAAGGAAATTAAACCAATATGTGATCAAATTATGTAGCTGCTGAAGGAAAAGAGCATTCTCACGTCCAATTCATCAACGTCAATCCCGATGAACACAAAGTCCCCTTCATGGGTATCGACAAGTCTTAGCCGTGAATTCAACCACCAGCTCTAGCACCAGAAGATGAAACCGTGAGAAAATAATACGGTGATGTTAATCAGATAGAGTACTAGTTAACGGCGAGCATTTTTAACATAATTGCCATTCTTTTTCCGCCACTAATCAAACACATTGCTGGTGGGTGATAATCTTGGCAATTAGGTGACTAGACATGCATCCTCCTTCCACATTGATTTTGTGGGCAATAGGCATGTTAAAAGCCAAGAAGTAAACTATCTCACCGTTTGCATTTGAAACTCATTTTAATGCATTTTTAAATAAAAAATAAATTAAAAAAAACACCACACCCTTCAACACTGTAATAACTGTATCAAAAAATAAAAATAAAAACTCTCTTTTTAAATAATTAACACATTCTCAATTAAAAAACATTTAAAAATACATCTTGCACAGCATTATTATCATCCCACAAACAATCGAAGCATAGAGATAGTTACGTTGCTATCAAGGTTTGCGGTTAAAGGATTATGGACATGTTTATTATATTGAAAGTGGTTTTTAAAAAAATATTTTTTAAATTTTTTTGTGTTTATTTACTATTAAAAAAGTTGATCAACGAAAAATACTTTCTAGTTAAAGAAAAATTTAGCTTGGTTTTCAGAAAAGTGTTTTCCTAGAAAATTTAGATAGAAAACACTTTCCGGAAATTGTGAAAAATTTAAAAATATCATATTATTAACTAATTATATCAAATTTGATTCTCAAACTTTTAATTGCTATATATATATTTTGTTTTGAATATTTATTTTTCAATTTCATCTCTTAAAATTTAATTTTTATATTAACTTTAATAATTATTTTTATAATTGTTATTTGCTTTTTTCTTATTATTTTTTTTATTGAAATTTTTTATTTAACAAATTTGATTCTTATTCTTTTGATTGTTACTTATTTTATTTAAAATAATTTATAAAATATTAATTATTATTATTTTAATTTTTTAATTTTAATTTTTTTTTATTTTTTCGATTTGATCTCTATTATTTTGATTATTATTTATTTTATTTGAGATCATTTATGAAATTATTTTTTTTTCAATTTTATTTTCATTCAACTTTTTAATTTATAAAATTTGTTCCTTATTATTTTAATAAACTTGAGAAAAAAAAAACATTAATAAAATATTTTTCAGCTTATTTTTCATGATATAATCAAACACTGAAAAGTGTTTTCCAACTTATTTCTCGTTACACTACCAAACATCCAAAAATAATTCACTTTTCCGAAATTCACTTTTCTAGAATTTATTTTCTAAAAAAAACACTACTTTCTAGCAAAGAGGGATCTAAAAAAAGGATCACATTCATTGATCAATCAAAGTGGGCAGCTAGTCGACTATAGTCAAATAACAATAAACCTTCCAGATCTGGCTAATAAACCAGATCTGGAACCATACATTAGCCATTAAAGCCTGCCTAACCTAATCAGCACTAGTCAAGTTTATCAACAAGAAGCGGCTAAATGTTTCGCTAATTAACCCCCTTTTAGCAAATCAAGTTGAACTTTAATTTCTTCAAGTTTTAAATAGAAAGTTCGCTGACTGAACTACAAAAAGAGGGCGAGTGTTTATCCATCAACATTAACCTGCATTCATGACAAGTTTCTCACACAAAGCAAAAGAAATGTTTTCGCCACCCACCTATAAAACTGGGAACTTGACACCCTATGGACACACAATGAGTGTCATCATGAAGCCAGCCCAACATCAGCAGGGGCAGGACCACCTTGACCTGTCGAACCGTGGTTGTTATAAGTGTGCCCACCACCTCTGCCACCCCTTCCTCGATTATTATAGTAGTTCCTCTGATGAAAGTTTCCAGGTTGATCATAATATTGGTTGCGGCCATTTTGGTAGCCACCACCTCCTCTAGAACCACTTCGACCACCACGGCCATTTGAATAGCCCCTACGACCGCCATTGCCACCACCACGACCACCTCTTTGGTTCTGGTAGTTCCTTCGATTGACATATTGTTGCTCAGGCTCCAACTCTCTCTGATTATGATCTACTCCTACTTCTGTCAATGGCTTGTCTTGCTCTTCTTGATCTAGGACAACTTCTGCTGGATTTCCAGTCTCCTGTTCATCCTGCAATGGAGAAACCAACAATATTCAATCAAATAAATATATGCAGGCAAGGGGGAAGATCATATCATGCTAAGTGCAAGCACCTTTTGAGATTCCTCAGTAGGAGTAGACTGATTATCACCAGTCTCGTGTTGGGAATTTTCTGTCTCTTGTTCCTACAAAAAGTAATAACAACAAATATTTAGAAAGTCTTTTAAAAAAAATATATAAAGCTTGAACGAAACAAAACAAAGAAGTTTTCCCCAAAGAGAATATTTCACCAACCAACCGACACGAATCCGAATGAACTAGAAAAAGGAAAAGAAATCAAATCACACAATAACTGCATAATCAGGTGAGATTTGGCTTTAGTATGCAAATTTCTAAGAATTCAGACATGCATCACCATTAAGCTGAATAAATTTCCAATTGAGCAATCAATGGGAGCTAGTACCATTGCAATTTTGAATTTTCATACATTGCACCTTTCCGAAATCAACAAAAACTAGCAATAGCACATACTCCATTTGAGTAGAAATAAGTTCAAAGAACAGTCAGAATGAAAGGATGGCTTACTAAAGAAATTATAAGTGAAACAAACAAAAGGATGATTTAAGAAATTGTAAATCACAACCAACAAACATCCAACAATAAATCACATAGAATCAAATTTAGCACGATGGACAGAGTAGAATATTGGAAGTAATCAACAATAGGTAACTCATTTAAATGAAAAGAAACACACATAATATGCAGTCATAAAATAGCAGTTAAACTAAGGACTGAAAACTGGAGCACCTTCTTGAAGAGCTATTTTTAATTTTAAGAAACAAACTAAACTTGCAAAATGAGCTTGAAAGGATGTTTCACATCTGGAAGGAATGGTATGACTTTACTTGATTCAGTCCTTACAATAAAGGCAGCTTCAAATTACTAGTGGTATAGATAACAGATCCCTAATCACTTCACATGATGGAGTGTAAAACAAGCAACACTTGTATGATATCATTGGAGGTGGTTTAAAATTTTCATCCAATCCCCTTTTAAGTGAAACAGGAACATACTGTCCACAAAACTGTATGGAACTCCACTTTAAACACAATTCACAATTTCTAACAGTATGTTACTACTTAGAACAGATGTGTTACCCCTCTCACCAACAAGAAAATGGCCTCTTTCATAAGCCTTACCTTCCCTGCTCCTCACTCCAACTAAAACTGCCCACTGTTTTCTTTCTTTATGGAAAGCCCAAGCTTTGAAATGTGCTATCCAGACTAGATAAGTTTAAAAAGTTAGGACTCTAGATCACACAAGCACCTCGAACAGTCTCCTACTAGGACAGACAAGAGGAATAAAACACTCCTTTGGGTTGAATAATTCAAATATAACGTTGAAAAAAGAAAAACAAATACAGCACATCCTTTGAAAGCACCACAATGTCTAAACAAGTGTAAGTGGCTTAGGCACAAAATCGAAAATTCACAACAAAGGATGATGTTAGTACTCCCCATCATTTCACAAAGCAAAGCATAATGGAAAGCACTTTCTCAAACATGCTTACAAGTATACTTTAGCCACATCTTAAATAAAAATAAAATTCCCAATTACCCTTATTGACAAGTGAAACTAGCACACACGTAAACAACAATTTGACACCAGTTCTTACAGAAATACAGTTAACAACCATGTGTGATAATTAACATTGCCCTGTGAATTTTAATCTAGAAAACAAGAACAGTTTTACAGAGATCTATTTCTATGATGTTTCTAATAGAAGAATTTTATTAAGAGAGAATCATGAAGCATAAGACATCATCACAGATAAATAACTGCTGAAATCAGAGAGCTTGCTGATTCTCTTTATAAATCAACTAAGGAATTCATCTAAAAATGTCCATGGAAGAACAGGACAAAGCCATGGAAAATACTTCTACGCAGGGATGATAATGGGCAACCACAAGTCAGGTTTCTCTATATTCATACCCTACCCATTACTACCGAGTAAAAAATTTAGACATACCATATACATCGAGTTTTGGGTATCTATATGAGTATCCATTATCCGACTATTATTTATTAGTTTTAAAAAATAAAATAGTAATATATATTTGAAGTGTGTGTATTAAATGATAAAATAAATTATAAATGTTATACATATATGTGTATTGTGTCAATATTAAAATATGTAACACACACACATATATACACACACAATACCCTATCCATTACCTATTGGGTAAGGCAACTACCCAAAAAAAACCACCAATTTGAGCCGGTTTGGAATGGTATCCATCAGGTTCAGATTAAATTGTCATCTCTAATTCTATACAGAGTGAGACTTGAAAAATTCTACATTTAAAATTCAACAAATCACAATTAAGAATGCACACTTTCAAAGAATCTTGCCTCCCTTCATCCTAAAAAAATTAATAAATTTAATTCAAGTTGTTAGTACAAAGTCAACGCTCTCTAAACTACGAAAATAAACCATTCCATTCACTTGTGACAGCAATGCAAGAAAAGGGGTCCCAAAGCTCCATTACTATTAAAATGCAAGGTACACGAATCTAGATTTTGAGGACAACACCCATCTTAGATCTCTAGACTTGTTATAAATCATCAATGTTGACCTTACGAAGGGTTGGTTACAAAACAAAAGCCCAAACCATAGAGAGTAACCTTATCCTTCCGAAATAATTCGGTAAATTTGAGAAGAGATAGAGTTGTTTGCTTCTGCAAATGAATAGGCCATCTTGCTAGAATAACATATTTTCTTTGGTTTCACAGTGTCATACAACAATATTCTGTATTCTATGATGGGATACAGCAATTTTGTATTTTTACAATTTTCTTCACAAATGTAAATGGGTCACAATGTCCAAAGCCTCCTTCCATGTTCTAATTGTCTACTTGTTAAGAATATGATTTGCAAGTTAGTTCTTAATACCAATTGAAATTAGAAAACGTGGTTCTGATACTGCATCATGCCAAGTTCTAACATTTTCAACTATCAATCCCAACACCAACCTTGATAAATATGACAAGCACTTGTTCATAGAAAAGTAACCCAATGAAAGAAAAGAGGACGTTTATGATAAGCCATATGACAGGGAGCTTAGTAGTGATTACTTTCCTACAAGGATTAGGATTAGGGATTCCAAAATATGACTAGGTTGATATAAAATATAGAGTACCATTATAAAATGTGACTAGTCAAATAGGAATTTTTATGTTTCTTTTTTATCACTCAAAGTTTAATTAGGATTAGTAATAGCTCAGGCTTGTAAATATGCTTGTAGCATTTAAAATTACAGCATTGAATACAGTGCAGCCTTTTCTTAACATGTGAGAAGTGTGATGCTCTCAATTAAGGAGAGGCTCCTTGAATCTATTAGTGTGAGCCTGTGAGGCTAGTAGTCCTCAATCATTTCACCTTCTATTTTGTTTGAGTTGTTTTCATTTTATCTTCAAAACATCAATCATACTCATCACATCAATAGCAGTCCTCAAATAGATAGTACAACCGTGACAAAAAGAAATCCTAACCCTTGAAAATAACAAAATCCCAATAGTTCAAATACAATAAATAAATAGTGTATAACCAAATCAGAAACAGAAAGAGCCTTATTCAAAGAAACCTGCCATGGTAATGCACAACAGTAAACTATCAGATTTTCAGATACTACTTTGGCTTTGCTCCTACATCACCATGTCATGGTTGATTATATAGTGATGATCAAGTGACAGGCACCTTAAAAAACTGATCATGACAAAACATTCTTCATATCAAACCTGACTTTCTCCCACAAGCGATTAATCACCATAATTATACAAGGACTGCTCTGATGTTTGGGCCCAAAACCACCATTTTGAATGCTCTTGAGTAAATAAGTATTGATTTCTACAAATCACTAACTAAACAGAGAAGGAAGAGAGAATTGGCAGAGTACAGTATGCACTTCACCTAATTATTTTTTATTGTGGTCACAACCTAAATGCTAGAAAAGACCTTTAGACTGAGTATTGAATGACAAGAAGGCATTCAAAATAAATACCTAAGCAACATGTGTCTAATGATTGAAAAGAGAAACTAAAAATCAATAAAAGAGAAAACAAAAGGCAGCTAAGCTATATTTAGATAGCACAATGACCATAACAGCTCATTTTACATATCAATAAACACATCAATCATAAACCTTATTAACATAACCGCATAACAAGAAAATATTCATGGCAAAAACAAAACAAAAAATAAATGAAAGTTACAAGTAAATGATTCTTTATACCTTTGGCTGGTATTGTGCAACGGAGTCATCCACTTGTACTGGAACTGAGAAAGGAACCTGGAAAGGCACGTAATTGCCAGCAGCAGCAGCCACTTCCACAGGAGCTTTCATCTCCGGTGTGGTAGTAAAATAATCGGAAGCCATGATCTTGTTGAGCCTCTCCCTCAATTCAGCATCTGAAAGACAATAATAATAAAAAAAACTCAATACCCCATAATACACAAACAAAAATTACAAGTAAACAACAATTCAAAAAAAAACAAGATATATTACAGACAGGAAACATTAGTGGTGGAATCAATAGGTTGGTCTGAATTAGCCAGCCACAACTTCGCGTGCTCCATACAACGCTGCAAAGCATTCTTATGAGATAAGCTAGTATTGCCGGGACGCGAAATCAATAAACCACCCAACATAGATATCATATCCAAATCCCTCTCGCCAAGCAGATCCGTGGCATCATCGGTGACATAATCATAAGTCAAGCAACAACCTCTTTCATGTGTCCGAGTCAACATGGTGGCAGTGAAATCGTTCTGTGACTTGACATCAAACAACGACCCAAAATACAACAAGTGCAACAGATCCTCCAACATTTCATCACTTGCTTCCGGAACAACTGTGCTGTCAGATTTAGGGTTGAGTCGATGAGCAGCGAGCTCAATTTCTTCCGACACAGCGATGGAGAGAGGCTGGCGGAGCTTCTCGAGCTCGTCAATTGCGGCGGAAACAGAGGGTTTAGAACGGAGGAAGTCCTCTTGTTCTTTGTTGATAGGCTTGCCTTGAGCGATGGACTCTTCCATCTGGAGGATTCGGTTGTGTTTCTTCTTGAGAGCGCGAAGGCGTTTGGTGATTAGGCTGAGGACGGGTCCGTCCGCCATTTCTGAGGTAGGTGTGGCCGCCATTTGCTTATGGATGAAAGGGGAGGGGGTGGGTTTTTAATTTTTTTTGTTTGTGATCGGAAAGCACCTCCAAATGGCGGTGGTGATGTTGGTGGTGGTTTTGGTTTTGGTTTCTGTGGAGGTTTTAGAGAGGAGTGGAGGTGGGAACAGGAAGCGGCGGAATGGGATTTTAGGGAGAGATAAGAGTATGCCTGTTGGGTTTTAGAGGATGAGTGTGGGCTAAATGTGGAAGATTGCAAAAGTCCTTTTGGATTTTTTTTCTTTTCCTTTTGCTTTTTAATGTAAATAGGAAATGCAATTTCTCTGTGCACTACTGGTCGGGTTGGTGTTTAAAGGAGCGTTGGTTACTGTGATAATGCTGTGTAAAATATTTTTTAATTAATAAATATATTATTTTTTTTATTTTTTCTATTAATATATCAAAATTATTTAAAAAATGAAAAACACATAAATTTAATATTTTTCACTTGAAAAATCCTTTTAAAAGATAACAATTATATTTCTAAATGGATAAATTTAAAAATACATGTGTTTGATTTAAATTATTATTAAATAATTTTTTGCATTTAAAATAAATGAAAATCAAGTCCTCTTAATAAAAAGTAGATTATTTTAGTTTTTATAAATATAATATTTGAAACACAATTATATATAGGGTGTAATATAAAAATTTAAAGTTGTTTGGCTAACCAATATTTTATTCTTTGTGGTTGGACAAAGAACATAAACTATCAAATGCCAAGCAGTTTAACCAAGCAGTCTTTAAACATAGTTGCGAGATCCAATCTTATTCGAAAAAAACATTGTGCCATTGAGTTATTTGATCAATTCATAAGTTATTAGATAAATTTAATTTGATTATTTTTATTAAAATTATGTTATTTTGTTTTTTTTAAAAAAAAAATAGCACTGATTTGATTATATTTGAACTAAGTTTGCTTGAGTCAACTAAGTTTGGCTAGGTTAATGTTTATTTCAATTTAAATTGAAACATAATTCAAGCTTTGAGGCATGAGTTTCTTGAGTTAAATCCCTAAGCCAAGCTAGTTCTAATCATTATAATGATTTTAAATATAATTTTAAAACTCTACACAAAAATTAATTTAGGTTCCACCAAGGTATTTTAGGTTGCGTAAATAAGCATTTTGTATGCTTGAAGGACCGTTATTTAAGTGTTTAGTTTCAATACAAGAGAGAGACAGTTATCTATATAACATTGCAAACAAATAAGTGTTTTCAAGATATACTTATAACGTTACAAACAAAGATTTACTATGTCTTTCTTATCATTGATGAGAAATTCTATAACATGACAATAAATAATTCAATCAAATTTAAATCTTTTAAATTTTAATGTTTTATGACTTTCCATATTTACAAACATTTTGCATTTTCAGATCGATTTTTTTTATGTTTCTTGACATTATGAATTTTTAGATAAAAGAAACTTTTCTTTCACCTTCTTTTCTTGGCTTTATCCATCAATCAATATTATCCTCACTATCTCGGTCAAAATACTTGAAATTTAGGTTAGAAAATGGCATATGTTGCAAGAACTCATGAGATTCATATAGTTCAAACCGATAAGTTAAAATGAAAACAAGGTTAGGAATAAATAAAGTGACGAGTAATAAAATTTAAAATACTTAGGAATAAGGTTTGAAGTGACGGATAATCAGTTAATTTTTTAATTCAAGTAATCCGATCTATAATCTTTAGCCAAGGTATCTGGTAACTTGAAATGAAAAGCCCCGGTTATTGGTAGTAGGTGGTATTTGGTATGTCAGGGTGACTAATAACTGGTACTATAAAAGATCCTATTTGATGGATGTGAAGACTCTCTAATGCTTAAGTCAATAATTTTGTAGAGAGAAAAGGGACAATGATATTTCAGAGAGATGGACTTTGAATATATATATATATATATATATATATATATATGATAAAAGTATTAAGAATGAAAAGATTGTGAACCTTGAGTTTGAAGGATTCGTGGTGTATTTATATCTCATAAGTTTTGTCATTTTGTGAAGATAAAATGATGAAGTGTAATTTCACCCTTATGATATTTTGAGATGTATTCTATTCAAAATAATATATATTAGATCAGTATAAAATATCGAGAGAGCCACGTGGAGTCCTGAAAAAATTCTCAAGAGAGTCTTAGGCCCGAGCAAGGTGCCCGAGCCCATTAAAGGTGAAAAATAGATCCAGGTATGCTGCCCGAACCCAAACATGTTGGGCTCGGGTGTGACGACTTGAGCCCACAGGGGCGCTAGGGTACATGTCTGGCCCTAGCTAGGTGTACGCCCTGCATGAGAAGATGGGCATACACTCAGTGCATAGGCGTACGCCTACTAGGTGCATGGCTCTAGATCCTTACCCAAACCCATGCTTCTTGGGTGTTTTTTGGGCTTTTAACCTTTTTATAAAGAGTTTATTGAGCCCATTTTATTTGAACTTATTAGTAACCCTCCAAATCTTTATGGTATTAATCTAAAAAGACTTGTAAAAATACCTGATTACCGTGACGAGTTCGTTGAATTTTCTTTGTATGAGAAGAGTAGTGGAAACCCCAGGTTTATTAAATGGAGAACCCATGTATGGAGGCGCACATCATGTTAAAGAAATTTCTAAATATATAGAGGGGAATCATGGAGGAACCCATACTTAAAAAAATTCATAGAAGAGTGAGGTGAGATATAAATGACTCCATATTAGAAAAAATTTCCAAGAGGTCAAGGGAAACTTATGGAGAAGAAACTCATATTTAGAAAATTTTTTAAGTGGTTGGTGGAAACTCATGAAGGGTGGGTGACCCATGATGACGCCTATACTTAGAAAAACTTCTAAAGGGCGGAGGGGATGAATCCGTGGAGGGTGGTTTTATTGCATCAAGGAGACTAAGTTCATCCCTTGAAGAATGGTCGCACTAGAGTGTAGGAGGTCTATGAACCTCCTTAAAATGGCATGAGGCATGAGAACCCTCAATTAGAGAAAGATCTCACCAAAGAGTGGGAGGTCTATAACCTCCCTAGTAATGGCATAAGGCTTGAGATCCCTAAATTAGATAAAAATCTTAATAAAGAGCATGAGGTTTGTAGCCTTCCTAGTGATGGCATGGGGGCTTGTGAGCCTCCCTCGCTAAAGAGTATGCTATTTGAATTCATTAGCATTGTCATGGGGGTGTGAGAGCTTAACTAAAGAGTCATGTCAATCCGAGTTTGCATTGAAGGGGAGGGAGATCCAAGATCAATCCCTAGCTAATTAGTGAGAGGCATTTTGGCATCATTTGGAGAACGTGTTAGTCTGAGACTGCACTAGAGAATATGAGATTCAAGATCAACCCCTGTTAAATTGGTGAGTGGTTATTGGGCAACACCTAGAGAATGTGTTAGTCTGAGACTGCACTAGATAATAGAAGGGATTCGAGACCAACACCTAATGAATTGGTGAGAGCTTTTTAAGCATCACCCAGAGAATGATGTTATTGCAATAAGGAAATTTATAAATAGAAAATGAATGTCAGAGATATATTGTTTTTATTTCAAAAATAAACTTACATTCTTATTAATGATTATGTATCATAGGATGATTTGAGTGATATGTATGGGAGTTTATTGGAAAGAACATGTATTGAAGGTGACACTAAAATGTTTGCTTTGACTGCCCTAAAAACTTTGAATGAGTGATCCTCATGATACACCAAGTAACCATTGGTTGATCCCTCATAGTTCTCCCTCAAGCTTTCATTACTATTATGAGAGTCGTTTTATTTGGAAGGCCCTTCATGGTAGTTGTTTTTTTTTTTTTGTAAAAACAAGGAGACCCATGTCATAAGAAACTAACCTTATCCACTCATATATGATTTTCTATTACTTGTTTCACCTTGAGAAAACTTTTGTCTTGTAAGGCATACAATTTTCTCTAGAAGACATGTTCTCTTACCCTTCTTATCAAAACCTCTATAGCTCAAGCAATTTTTTCACCTTGAGTATCTCCTTATTAAACCTCTTCAAATATGACTGTGTAAACTCGCTTTCTTATTGGATAACACCAAATAATTATGTGAAGCTTTTCTTGACGGGTTTGTTGATGTTGAAGCGTGCCACTAGCTTAGCATAGAGGTCACTAAAATCATCAATGGATATTGGCTTCAAATTATTATATCATACACGTGTAAACCCGAGAAGGTTGTAGGGAGGATTTTGTGCATTGAGTCACTGTCTTAGATGATCGATTCTACGCTACCATATATATTATGTACATGCTCCTTCAAGTCGGTTAGGCTATCATAGTTGCAGAGACTTATTTTTATAGAAATATAATCCTTAAGGAGTTGGGTGTTCAATACTCATTTAGATATAGGAGAACCCCTCCGCTAATAGGGGGTTGTAGTCATTCTTCCAGGTATGCTCATGTACAGACCTTTTCTTAATCCTTTATCTGTTAGGCTCTTGAAAGCCTAGGGAGTTTAGCATGGAATGATGATTATGGTAACTGTTATCGATATCATAAAAGATAAAGGGAGGATGTTTGAAGTACCGACTATGTATATAGTTATCGAAATATCATGAGTGACCTCTTGAGAGACTCTCAAGATTGTCATTATGTTTTGTTTATTTTGGGTAATGTAATGGTCTACAGGTGCCTGGTACGACTGGTGGCTATAACACTAAGATGTTTTGTGTTGTTGAGGGTGTCAAGACTTATTAGAGTAATAAAGTCTAATTTTGCTCTTGGGTTGTCAATATGGCCCGAGTGAGGAGTTGCACCTGACTGGTAAGATAATGAAGGTCCGGTTTGGTAGAAGTGTTTGTGGTAATAAGTAGATTTGTCTTGTGTCCTAACTTAGATGTGTCTTGGTTGTGTGTCATGGAATGACCTGGATATGTCAAAAAAAATTAGAAATTGATGCCTTTTTATTAGTTACCTATAAATGATGTCAATTGACGAGTCTTAAAATCCAAAAGGTTTAGGAATAAGGTTTGGTGTGATGGATAATTAATTAATATTTTAATTCAAGCAGTCTGATCTATTATTCCTAACCAAATTGTCTGTAGCTTAAAATGAAAAGCCTAAATAACTGGTAGTAGTTAGCAGGTAATGTCTTGTAAGCCAAGGTAACTAATAGTTGGTACCTGCAAAGGATCCCTTTTCATAGATGTAGGGACTCTTCGATACTCAGGTCAATAATTTTGTAGAGAAAAAGGTGTAATAATATTTGAAAGAGATGGACTTTAAAAATATATATTTTATAAGTGTTAAGTATGAAAAGATTGTGAACATTAAGTTTGAAGGATTCGTGATGTATTTATAACCTATAAGTTTTGAAGTGTAATTTCACTCTTATAATATTTTGAGATGTATTTTATTTAAAATAATACGTATTAGATCAATATAAAATACTGAAAGACTCATATGGATTCCTGAAAAAATTCTCAAGAGAGTGTTGGGCTCGAGCCCATTAAAGGTGGAAAATGGGTCTAGATGTGCTGTTTGGATCCAAACATGTTGGGTTCAAGTGTGACGGCTCGAGCCCACGGGGGATGCTAGGGTGCATGCCCAGCCTTAATTGAGAATATGTCCTGCATAAGAAGTTGGGTATACACCTAATGCATAAGGAAGCCTATACTGGGTGTTTAGCTATGGATCCATGCCTAAGCCCATGCTTCGTGGGTGTTTTTTGAGCTTTTTACCCCTTTTTGATGGGTTTCTTGATCCCATTTTATTTGAACTCAATAGTAGCCCTTCAAGTATTTATGGCATTTATCCATAAAGATTTGTAAAAATACTAGGTTACCATGACGAGTTCGTCGAATTTTCTTCATATGAGAATAGGGGTGAAGACTTGACGTTTATTAAATGGAGAACCTATGTATAAAGGTGTGCACCATATTTAAAGAAATTTCCAAGTATGTAAATGAGAATTATAGAGGAACCCGTATTTAGAAAAATTCATAGTAGAGAGAGGTGAGATATAAATGACTCCATACTTAGAAAACTTTTCTTAGAGGTTATGAGAAACTTATGGAGAAGAAACCTATACTTAAAATTTTTTTAAGTGGTTGGTGGAAACCCATGAAGGGTGAACCTATACTTAAAAAATATTCTAAAAAGTTGAGAAAAACTCAAGAAGGATGAGCCTATACCTTAGAAAAATTTCTAATAGCTCAGGGGGAACTTAAGAAGGGTGACTTATAGTGACGCCCATACTTAGAAAAATATCTAAAGAGTGAAGAGGATGGATCCATGAATGGTGGTTCTATTGCATAAAGGAGACCAATTTTATCCCTTAAATAGTGATTACATTGGAGCGTGAGACGTATGTTTTTATCTTATAAGGATAAAAACCTAACCATTATAGAGTAAACAATTATGAAAAATACACATACAAAATTTAAACAAAATGATTATTATGGTGTTTATGAAATTGTAGTCAAATCCTAATGGATAATCACAAACTTGTTGTGATATCCATTAATTAATTTTTATATTTTTATTAAATATGCATGAAAATTTTAGAATTTGGTTGTGTCATAATCCAATTTTGGATCCCCAAAATTGTTTTATAAATATATACCTTTTATTATTTTATTTTTTGATTTTTATTTAAAAAAAATTCAGGACACAAGAAAACAAGCCTTAAACTGCAGAAGATTAAGAAGCTAGAAGAATGACTAGATTGAGACATTTTGACAAGATAGGCTGAAGAAAGACTTGATTTGAGACAAAGTTTAAGGTTGAAATCCAATTTGACCAAAATTAGAAGAATTAGTTAAGTTTAAGAACTTAATTAAACTTTGAATAGGTTAAATTGACTTAATTAAGGAGTTAATTGAAGCAAAATTAGGTTTAAAAGTCAATTTGGCCAAATTTAGTAGAATTAATGGAGCTCAAGCATTGAATTAAACTTCTAACAGGTTTTATGGATTCAATCAAGGATTTAATTGATGGAAAATTAAGTTTTAAGGCCAGATGCGGGTCAATTCACAAAGATTGAAAGAATACAAACTTAATTGAAACATTGAGGAATCAAATTGGTGCATTCAGGGGTTCAATTGAAAAAAATTAAAGTTTAAAGGTTGTTGGAGGGTAAAATTGAAGATTTTCATGACTAAGGACCAACTTGTAAAAAACACGTAACTTCAAGGACTAAAATTGATCAAAACATGGGCCAATTTGAAAGAAATTGAAAGTGCAGCGATCAAATTGAAAACCAAGGATCAATTTTAAAAAAACTCTTGAATCAGAGGAGGCAATTTGAAATTTTCTAGGGTATGATTGCATAGATTAAGAAGTTTAAAAGCCAATCGAGAGCACTAGTGATGAAATTGAAACAAGTATCAAATTGAAGATTATCCAAAATCCCAATTAAGAAACCCTAATTTCTAGGGTTTAAACAGATGATATGTTGTTTGTCTTTATTCCGAATCGGGAGAGCTGATTGAGTTGTCACCTTCAGGCGACTGAACATAGCAACTCCAACCACCTTCTAGGCTCCAATCATCACTGATCGATAAGGAAGTTTCCCCTTTTCATGGTGGTGCCACCCTTTTTTGATGTTTGTACCTCATCTGTCACGTGGAAGTCCTCAACTTCTTATTCGAAGTTAACTTTAATTGATTTAGAAAAATTTACAGTTTTTCATCCAACTTTAAATCAATGGAAAAGGAGCTACAAGTTTTTAAATGGTGTGTGGTTTGATTCTAGTTGAAGAAAAACATCCCTTTTATAATGTCCATGCCTTATTTTGTTCCAATAACCTCTCATCTGCCACACTTAAATTGAAGAAAAGGCATCTACAATCAGCTAATTTAGGACCAACATTAGCTTTTTTTCCCTAATTTTTTCTAGAAGCTTCCAAAGGTTGTTAGAAAACTAGAGATAGGGAAAATTGAAAGAAAAGAGGTGAAAATGCAACCCCTAACAGAATGGAAAGAAGAATCTCTATATGCTAGTTTTAGAATACCACCAATGATAAAAGATGGTTTTGTAACCTCCTACCCTTGAAAGGCTATAAAATAGAAGAGAAATGACAGGGAAGAGGACTGCAAGGGGGAGACTTGAAAAAAAGCACAAAAAAGAAAAGAAAAGTTAGATAACAATCTTTAGAGCTTTTAGAATAGAAAGAAATAGGGGGAAAAAGGACGTGCCAAGAAAAAAAAAAGAGATTCTTGGTCATTTAGAACTCAAACAAAAGTTAGAAATCTAGTGGAAATCAACAAGGAATCAAGAGGAAATTCATTACGCTCATTGATTATGTAAGTCTTAAACCTTTGATGAAAGGGTGGAGCTCAATAAGCACACCCCCTCCCCTCCTTTTTAATCGATGTTGTAGACTGTTATTTGGTGGCTTATGTTTATTTTTCTAGTTTTAACAATTTAATGTGTAAGTTTAAATGTGTCTTTGCTATTTCTTGGATCAATGAGTTTATATATGTTCCTGTTCGAATGATGTTTGTTTTGTTGTGTCATAAGTATTATCTTGATGATAAAGAGTTGGTTTAGATGCTGGGTTATAAAGATTTGATGTTATTTTGATTATTTTTGTATGGTTGTTAAGTTATTTTTGTAGGTTTTTTTATGTTTGCTTTTCTTGTTGTTTAGGTATTTTTTGGGCTATAAATATCATAAATTTATGCCTTTGTAGCTATAAATGTATGATGGATTAATGTTTTTAGCTTGTTAGATTTCTAGAAATTTTTTTTCAGGAGGTTTGAGCATGACACTATTACATTTGATTTTTGAGTTTTAAGGTTGTTTAAAGCATGTTCTTGTCTCCTGAGTTTTGCTTGTGTCTTGTGTAATGTTAGAATGTTTGGTTTGAATCCAAAATTATATAAATGAACTTGTTGTTTTGTCTTGTTAGTTTTGAAATTTGGACTTTATATATGATGAATAATGATTTGATGTTGTTTATTGTTCATTTTGATTCAAACATGTTTAGTTTTGATAATGTGGTGGGTTATGACTGAAAACAGTATGATTTAGAGGTCAAAATGCATGTTTCTAAGTTTGGGCAGTGGTTTAAGCTATTTG
>Ga0325402_1002230_pt1 | contig 16859 bp, 8 predicted proteins | sample PopdelMetagenome_22_FD_207212 | JGI IMG/M metagenome (GOLD analysis project Ga0325402, IMG submission 207212) | Populus deltoides microbial communities from Bellville, Georgia, United States - Xylem-PdKOR-R3 | ecosystem: Host-associated > Plants > Phyllosphere > Stem > Wood/Secondary xylem... | reverse complement strand
CCCACGTTTTTTCCCCCCCCCCCCCCCCCCCTCCAAAAATAAAAATAAAGAAGCCCCCTTTATACTCCTCTTTAAGCGTTAAGTATGAATTGCTTTTTTAATCTTTTCTAGGTGTTCCTTGCAGACTTGTACATCTTTAAGAGTCAGTATAAAATCTTAGTTCCTCGACAAACAACGTAAATTTTGGGTTGAAGTATTTTTTTTTATATAATATTAAACCCTCATTGATGAAATATCAAAAGTTTGAATTTCACTAATCCTATTCTCTCAAATAAAAATTAAAAATAAAGTATAAAATAGTAGTGTATTTGTGCAAGTTTTAAATTCAAAGTATGTGTTATAAATTTAATGTGAAGCTATTCTTTGGACCTCACTAACAACTCAAGTTTTTAGGTGAAAAATCTTCTTTCATAGTATTAAGGGGAGTGTATCTAAGAGTTAATATAAAAATTTTCTTAGAACCTCATTATTAGTTTAAGCATTTGGGTTGAGATGTTTTTTTAATAGTATTAAAGGGAGTTATATTTTTTTTTTTTAATTTGGACAAATTGATTTTCCTTGCGTTCCTCAATCCTATCCTTTTTGAAGGTTATTTTGATTTCCCCTTTAAAGCTGTTGGATCTTATGCCTTCGCAGATTCAGAAAAGGATGGAAAACATGGCAGGTGCCTGTTTGGATACTACTGCACTAGATGATGAATCTTTCAATATGGAGGCAACTCAAGATAGATGCATCCTGAGACTAATTGCTTCTTGCTGTAATGGTGAGCTCGTATAATCGACTAACCTCAGAAAGGATGCAAATTATTTCAACTCTTGAACTTTTCCTTGTAAAAATACAAAGTTTTTATGAAATAAAATATATTCTCAGCTGTAATGCTTGCTTGTGCTGCTTATGTAAGGTGATAAGCTTGTGAGGGCTACGGAACTTGTGAAGCTCTTATCTCTGGAAAAATCAATGAAGGGAGCAATAAAGCTTGTTACAGCGCTGAAGCTTCCAAATTTGGCCGAACGATTCAACAGCATACTGGAGGTAAAACCTATTACCTGGAAAAGGTTTTGGAGTTATTTCAGAGCCAATCAGATTGGGTGTTTTTCTGTTATCAAATTAGTAAACTGGATTTTTTTTTTAATCTCATCACAGGAAAGATTGGTCAATGAATCCAAGGGAACTTACAAAAGCCCCATCCTGAACTCAAATGATCGTGCATCTCTCACAGCTGATGCTGCAATCAGCAAGACGATGGCGACTTCAATTGGAAAAAATGAAACACCCGAACCTAGCATTGCATTCTCATCACCGACACTGTCAGCCCCCCTATTTATCAAAAAGGCAAATAAGCAAGAGCATGAAAAAAGTTATCAGAACCAAACTGTAAATGCAAAGACCAGTATGGAGCCAAGCAATGCAGAGAAGGTGAAAAGTGCTGAAAATGTGATTGGAGTAGAAGTAAAGATGACAGGCGAGGTGTTAAAGGTACAATTACAACGCCCGTCTAATCCATTTTTAAAGTCATCGAACAATCAGGAAACTTCGAAGAAAGATCTGGATCAGTTAACATCCCCGCATCCCTCAAATCCTTTTAAAAAAACACCACATTGAAAACTCTCATGTTTGATACAACGTCAAGGTGAAATGGGATTTCGTTTTCAGAGTGGCACAATGTCCCAGACAAGTATTAAAATGGCTGACATGAGAGAATCTGTTGTATATCACTCAGTCGCAAGAAACAGTTGTATGGAAATAGGTTCTCAGTTCTGTAATTATGTATTTGAGTACACCAAAAAAAGCTTCATTCCTGCTTTTAAGCTCTAACCCCATCGCTGCGTATTATTTTTTCGTTGTCATAATAACCATCATTCAATTTGGCTGTCCTTTTTTATCCGAACACAAGTCCTCGTGGCCAAATTTGTCTCCAGATTTAGCTTGCCAGAAGCCAAGGATATTTCCAAACTAGCTCATTGTGGCTTCCAATTGGTGGCTCGGTATCAGCCAAAGGAAATGTTGATGATTATTGCAAGTTAGTTGAATCAGCCATTGCTCCATCCATCCAAATGAATGCTATGTCATTTGCGAAGTCATTATCTTCTATGGCTTCTCAGTTCTACCTCGAGTGAAACCCATCTCTTCCTTTGCCTGCCTGATGGCATGAGATGCGAATTGGATTGGATATCAAAATGCTGCTTGAAAGTCAACGGATATAAGGCAGTCAGGGTCAATCCTACCCTTTATGAGAATGGGATCCCTCACCCAAATCACCAGTCATTGACAATGCTGCCTCTACTATATAAACTTAATCAAATTCACTTCACATTCTGAAACGAAACGCATCGACATAAAGACATGCATATTTCAATTGTGAAAAAAAAATTATGTGCTTCTTTCATTCAGTAATGCATCTTCTAAAGCACGTCCCAGTTTTATTTCAAGGTTTCTTTTGTTTCCTGAAAAATGTATTTCCTTTTGAAAGTGTATTTTACAGAAAATGAGAAAATAATTTTTTTATATATATTTGATTGTACCATAAAAAATAAAGAGAATAGTTTCTTTGGCTGTGTTGTTGAAAATAAATTAATTTTTTTTTAAAAAAAATATTTGGTATCACTATGATTTTTTATTTTAAATTCTTTAAGCAAAAACCATAAAACATGTTTGGTTGAATTCATGTGTTTATGTTTTTCTTTAAACCAAAATAGTTATTTAAATACCATAAAAAATAATTTTTTATTTCAAATTTTGATTTTCTGTGCAACATCAACATTATCATGCCATATCACCACTCCAAGCCTAGCATCACCATAATTCCACATTCATGATTACTATCATTGTCGTAATACTACAATTAGTGTCATAACAATCACAATAATCTCTTTTATCATCAGCTCATAACAATCATCTTGTATTTTAATATTATTGTTATCATCTAACTCCACCATCATCAATATTAATTTTATAACCTTTGCAAACATATATTTAAATTCTTTATCATCACTGTTACATTATGATCACCTTTATCATATTTACTAAAACTATCATTAGTTACCAATAAAATAACAACCATTTTTAATTTGGTATTACTATAATCATATTAACATTATTATGATTAAATCAATCATTAATATATTGCCACCATTGTCACACGTATATGGCGTCGCGACGATGTGTCCACTCTCATGATATCTGGAAATCAGGATAATCGAGAAAGACAAGGATTTATGTCTTTTACCTGTGGAAAGAGAAAATGAGAGTCACCACCTAATATTTTAATCACTAGGAACCCTAACTGATTTCAAAGATTGAGCACGGGAACTGGTTGCGTAAAGGAAAAGATATTAGGACCCCAAGTACGCCCTACCTAAGGTAAGGTGTATTGTTTCATTGTCTGATGTATGCTAAGTTATTGTCGTGTTTTTTAATTGTTGGTTTGTCTAAGGTTGAAGATAAGTCATCCTCAGTAAAGAGATCCTTATCTTATCGTTAAGTTAAATTTGGTGATGTATGAGTGTTTACAGAATTATCGACGAAACTAGACAATTTCATCTCTTGGTCTTCTAGAAGCAATTCGAGCATGGAAATGAGAGAATTTGGACTAGGTCTCTTCATAGAAATTATATTCTTGGATGTTATCTATCCATGAGAGTTGATTTGTTTAATTTGGAGTTTTAAAACCCCAGTTATGGGCTAATAATCAAGAGGGGATCAGGATAGGCCCTATTGGACAGTTGGTTATCTTCTTGATAACTGGTAGTTTTGAGAGTTTTAGGAGCAGAAATGAGTTCTTCTCCCTTTTGTGGAATTATAGCCTTGTGTCTTATCTTTCCAAGGGATTAAGTCATGCCTTAAACCGAACTATATAATGTTATTTATGGATGAAACACAAAACAGTGTTCGAATAACGAATTACGCCGATTGTAATGTTGATTTGTATTTTCATTAAAGAACTTAAGAAAAAGATTTAATGGGAACATGAGACGTAAATGTAAAGAAATAGGGATAATAACGAATGAGATGATTAAAAAAGAATTGTATAGATTATTGATTTAGAAGGAATAAATGCTCGTGAGTAATGACATGGTATGCTTTTTAATACAGGGGGGCCATAAGACCCAGATAACAGTCGGGGACTACCAGTCAAGCTCTTACTGTAGGTAGGTGCCCAACACCTAAGGATTTATTTTCTACCATTTTAAATTTTCTAGGTATATAAGTGATTTGAACTTGGTGATCTATATATATGATTTAAATTCGGTAGTCTATGTCGATGTGATCAGTATGAATAGAATGTTTTGATGATATTGATTAACTCTTCCAAAAATTAGGGTTGTTAATGGTATCAATATGGTTTCATTGGTGCTGACATTTCTTAAATTGATTAGTCGATCCTGGGTAATTGGGTGACTAATGATGTTAGTGAAGATTACTAACATCGGCATGGTTACTCCCGGTTAAGAGAGAAAGATAAATTGATTAACTATTCTAGGTTAAAATTAGTTAATGATATCAATGTGTCGCATTGGTATCGGCAATCATTTCTAGTGTGATTAACTACTCTGGGTAAGAAGGCTAATGATGTCAAGGGTTTTTGATATCGACAACTTAGATGGTAAACCATATGTGGATAAAAATTGATTAACTATTCAATAGTATTGGCAATTAACTTTCGAAGAATGGGAGGATAAGTGTTAATTAGTTATTATGAAAGAAAGACATAAGTTAATGAGATTAGCTTTAGCTAATGGTATCCATGTTGGGTAGTTAGGAATGAATGATGAGATTAGCTTCAACTTATGGTATCCATATTGGATAACCGAGATTCATTGATGAGATTAGCTTCGGCTAATGACATCTATGTTGGATAGCCGGGAATGAGCATTGAAGATTAACTTTGGTTAGTGATATCCATGTTGGATAGCCGAGAGTAAATGATGAGGTTAACTCCGGTTAATAAGGTCCATACTAGAATTATCAGTAATTAGTGTTGTGAACCATCTCATTTGAAAATGTTTACTAATACGATGAAATAAAGAGTATGATGTGTTATTCATAATTGAAATTAATGTTTAAAGAACCATATAAAAAATGATCATAATTAGTGATGCAACCATACTATTCGATAGTTTTACCCATATTTGCCTAGTATTTTGCCTATGTTTTATATATAAAATGCCTTAATATTCTTTGTTTTATGTTTTCAAGGCACTTTTGGATGTAAGATTCAAAAAGTAAATTGGAGATAATAGGCAGATTTGATCTTTGATCGATGTTTTGTGCAGAGCTTGAGCTCTAAAGGTCGAAATGAAGTGATTCCAGTGACATTAGAAAGCTAACATCTATACCTTTCTATAAATATATGACAAGAAAAATATAAAGAGAAATAGCATGGAAATCGCAGCCGTCAAAGACAAACCTTGTATTCTGGCAATGTTGACCTTAGACCACTTTGACTTGAATATCTTGAGTTAGAGAAGTCCATTTGATGCAAACTCAATTTTGTTGGATTCCTGACTCGAAGATCTATTAGCCTACCAAATTTCTAAGATGACTTGTGAATTCTGCTAGTAGACAGTTTTTGTGAAGAAACAAATCCAATTTACTTCCCAAAGCATCCAAACCTACATCCAAGTTTTTATTTGGGAAATTTAACTCCTTTAAGTTCAAAGTCAAAGCTTGAAGGTTTTATGAAAGACTATTTCTTCTTTTTTAGGAAAATAGTTATTGCACTACGTAAATGTAAATTTTCTACTTAGAAAAGAACTATTTTGTAGGAAAGAGGGATTAAGGTTTCCTATCAAATAAAAAGAAAGAGAGAAAGGAAGGGAGAGGCAGCCAGAAAGAGAAGAAAAACTCACCCTTCCCTCATAGACCCAAAATCATGTATTCATCTTTCCTTTGGATGCTAAGTTCTTTTTCTTGATTGTAAGAACACAAAACCTTCAGATTTCAAAAACCGTGAGATTTATTTTACTTTTCTTTTCAGTTTATATGATGAGTATGTTTGTTTTCCTATGCTTATTTCTTATGATTGTTTAGTTTGACTGTTAGAGCGGACTCTAAGTTATTATTCTAATCAATCTATTGCTAAGTTTGCTACCAAAATAAAAGTTGTGATATATAAACTTGTGAAGCAACTGAGTTTAATAATTGTGGTAGATCTATGTTATTAATCTTAGGAAAACATTCGATCAAATCAAACACAGACTGCAGACAATTATGTTGTCTAGTTATTAAGGTTGCCATTGAATTAAATTACTAGTGCAGACATTGTGGTTGTTTAATGGTTAGGGTTAATTACACTACGAATCGGTTAACTAACAAATGTTAAGAAAATATAAATATTCAGAATATAAATTGACGTTTCATTTTAATGATCAGTTCTGATTTTCATAGGTGGACGTCTACTTGAAATCAAGGTTTGTTTTTTTGATAATTTTTTGATTTATTTAATTTAGCTTGATTGTTTTGTTCTATTATAGCCTAGATAACCTTAAAACTCCCCCAAATTGCATTTCATCTAGCATAAAAATCCAAACTAAACCTTTCTCATGTGATCGACTCTTTGCTTGCTTAATACTATCTTGTTTATTTAAGTTAGGGTAATTAATTTGTGTGATCGTGACATCGCAACAGTTAGGAAAGATTAATTATGCATAGAAGAATTCTATATGTACAAGGATTCCTAGACCATAATACATGTCATCAATTATTTGTTGAACATAGCTAAAATAAAATAATACAGTATAAGGTTGTATGAAGATGTAGAGTAAAATATTAAAGATAGACTCGGTAGGAAGATATTAATAGCTTAATTTGTTGGCAATCAAATGGGCTTGCCAGAATTATTGGCATTTGCGAGGGGATGACAGGATTATACATAGTTGCCATAGTATCGACGACTAAGGATGAGATAGGAATGATACTTAGTGGCTATAGTGTCTATGACTAAGGATAAGAAAGGAACAATACTTAATGACCGCAATATTAGTGACTAAGGACAAGATTTAAATTGGCAGTTGACAATTAATTACCAATATCTATGAATATGATAACTTTTGATGTTTAGTTGCCCAAAAGAATGATGACCAAGGAAGTAAAGTATGATTTGTTCAATTATAAGATGATGATGTAGGTTCTCATTTCCCTATGCTTCTATTTAAGTTGACAAGTCCTTTAAATTAAATCATGGGAAATAAAAGTTACTTCCTAGTTGTCCCTAATAAAAAGAGAATTCATGTGGTTGTCTTTGTTTTGAATAGAGACCATTACGTTGTTTCTAATAAGTAGAAACTGTGGTGTTGTTGTTTCCAAATAATGGAAACCATTGAAACAATCCTCGATTGTATAATGAAAACTATTATGTAAGACTATTAACAGATGCTTAAAAATGTATATGACGGGAGGGGTTGATTGGCAACTTAAGACATAATACCATTTGATGTACTACTAAATCAAAACAAATGTTAATGGGGTGATAATATAACAAACGATTGTAATATCTAGAAATTAAAAAAATATGGTAATGTTAGAAACAAATTATGTTAAGTGGTGATGGTGATGAGTAAACATATGATTAATACGTGGGGTTACTTCAAAGATTGTACCCAAGGAAATTGGTAACTAAGAAAATGAAATATTAATTATTGATTAAGGAATCAAAAATTAAAAAATGAGTTGCGATGTGGTTATGTATAGTCGACAACCTTAGATTTGAATGTATTATATAATTTGTCGTAAAGACAATGTCAAAAGTGACAAATATGAACTTAGATATCATTACAGCTAATGTATAATTTAATATATATATATATGATGTAATCGATGCTAAAAGAATTCTAGATAAGCATATTGTTCTCCTTTCTTATGAATACATGTATTTTATGGCTAGATACTAAATTTGTAATGTTATTTTAGTTGCAATGATGAGCCATGTATTGTCATATGAGTTGAGATATTATTGAACTTGAGTTTAATGTTTTGAGTGAGATTGTTAAAAGTGCTAATAGACATAATGATTTATTTTTCTCATAAAAAAATCATGAGCATAAGTCTTCTTGACGACTAATAACTCTTATAATGTTATATATGTTGCGAGTCTATGTCACGAAGTGGACCATCACTGATTGTGTCGTTTTACTATTTATAATTTTGCTAGGTACTTATTTTTATGTACTATGAATACTTAAAATTATGTTAATAACTTCACATTGAAATGTACTAAATGGTATGATTGTATTTATAGTATTTGGTTATTGCATTTATTTATTGTGTGTGTGTGTGTGTGTGTGTATCCATCACACATATGTTTTAAGTAAATAAAAAATAACAAGAATATAAGATGAATTGTGAGAAGCGATGTGAAAGAATCAAATGGAGAAACAATTGAATTGGTGGGTGGTCGAAGGCTACTACGTGTATATAATAGAGTTATTTGATATTGTATTACCTATGAGGATAAGAAAAGAACTAAGGAAATGTATAAGTTATAGGGAAAACTTTACCGTAAATTTGGTAAACCAAAGAATCAATAATGAGATGTATTGTTAGACAAATTGCATAAAAAAATTAAATTTACCCTAGTATACTCAGACATGATGATTCGAAATATGAAAGTTACATGGAAATTTCTGGTCGTTATATGTCCAAACATCTCTTATGGCTCTTCTAAAATTGTCTCCAAGGATTGTGCAGCTACAATTGACTCCTTGACAGTTCTGGGTCAAAAGGTGACTAATCCCTCCTTAGTTCATGTCTAAACCTATCTCGAAGATGATCAATCCGATGTTGTTTTGTTGGAACCATAGCAAGAGCAACTATTGAGGGATCCTGACATATTCCAACACTGTCATATTCTTCTGTCAAAGAGCTAGAAATTCCCGTTCCTTCTTCCTTCTATAATGTCTCGAATAATATCTTGTTTCAAATTGCTCATGAAAATCCATCCAAGATAGAATCTCTACAGCCCTTCGTTCTCTCACCCCCATCCACTATGAATGCGCACTTTCAGAATGTAATTGCGCCACACAGTTTACCCTTCCTTCCACAGGCACATGAATCTGTACAAGAGACTCATCCACCTTCTAGACCCAATGTCTAATAATTTCAGCATCCTCAACACCCAAGAAGGATACATATCCCATATTCCTCATGCCTTTCACCCAATGCACTAAAGTAAAGGTATTATCTCTACTCACAGATCCTGTAGCTCTTATTAACCCAGCCATAACAACCTTGATAATCTACCCCAAGGAAATAGTATCCCATGGTGGTATAGGTGTTGCTGGCGATGCCACAATCGAAGGTCTACTAGATTGTCCCATTCCCTCTGTCATCTCCTCTGGCAACATCTCAGATGGAAGGGATTGATCAACATCACTTTATACAGGAGGCAGACGAACAAAAGGAGAATGAGAGGCTATATCTATCTCTCGGTATCCCCCTTCCTCGGGCGGGTCGACCTCTCCTTTGTACTGTGTTAGGGTCAGTCTGTGTCTCATGATGTGTACACACCATCCTGAATTCATATATTCATGCCTTAGTATTAATATCATCATAAATTTCACATGCCAAATAATCATATTTTATAATAATGTCCACATCGATGTGTATACGTATATCATTACACTTAAACCTAGGCTCTGATACCAATTTGTCACACCCCCATTATCAGAAAACTAGTATTGAAAATACCATGTAAATTTTTTTTTTATAAGCATATAGATCTATCACTTCTCTTGACTTTCTTTTATGGTAAATCCACCTCCTTATCATTCGTTAAACTAAACCCCATCTATTTCTAAAATTTTTAAAATTTTTGGCAGAGTTTCATTTGTTTTTATGGGTACTAAATTATCGACATCTTCTATATACCTACATTTATCATCAAAATAAATCTATATATCCACAACCAAATCACATCAAGACAACCTTAGGCATGTCCAACACATCAACCCATTTATTTATCCCTTCCTTCCAAATTTATGTTTCCATCACATACTTTCCTTTTTGAACACTAATACCCATATTAAATATCATTATTGTCATTAGTTATACATATTTTCAAAATAATAAGTGTCGTACAAATATTACAATCTAAAAGAAATTACAATATTTTAAATACAAAATACAACATATTAAAGTATTACAAAAGATTGCATTACCTAGCGAAAGTACTAAATAACTAAAAACAAGGCAATGTCTAAAGGGTCCAGTAGTATATGAAGAGTCCTACATAAACAAAATATGAAGAATACCCACAATAGTAGAATGATTTTAAAGAAAAATAATTATTACATGTAAAATTTCATTTACCACATTTTTCTTTATACTCATGCTTAAAATCCTTACTAAACATTTATTTTATAATAATTACTCATATTCTCTCAAAATATCTAATTCTTTCAAATTCCTCAATTTAAAATTCAGACTTTTATCCATAATTAAATGTCCCCAAATAAAAAAAACACTTTAGCTTGGGAATTATCTCATCATAACCCTTATACTTTAATTCATTATATTTCAACATAACAAAAATGGCCTTCCCAACCCCAACTCGTCAATTTCTCAATTACACCACATTAATTTAATTCATCCTTTAGTTTTCGATCGCTGTACAACTAAGTTATAACTCCATCCTCATATTTTCCGATTTATCGGACAGTTACGGTAAACCATTAACCCTTAGTTTTCGTAACTACGGACCGGTAAGTTAAAATTTTCCTTTCCTTAATCTTCGCCTCTACGGACAATTCAGTTATGACACTAACCCTTAGATTTCATATCTACGGACAATTAAGTTTAAATTTCCATTCCCTTAATCTCTCCCACTTCATGCATGATTAAGTTACTTCATTAGCCCCTAGCTTCTGTTTCTACGGATAACTAAGTTAGATTTTCCATAATACTTTTATCCATCATCACCCATCACAAACTTCATTTCAATCATGTTCTCCTAAAATCATTTTTATCCAATTCATTGTCTTAGTACCAACCTTTCATTTCCTTCTAATTCACAAACATTAATTTAACAAGAAAATCAAACAACTAAAGTAAACAAGTTTTAGGTAGCAACACCTACCAACAGTTCCTGATGCTCGAGCTCCTTCCATCGATGTCCCGACTCTAAATGCTCCTCCTAACATTTATCGGAAAGCATTCATATTAGTACCAACATATAAGTCAACAATATTTTATATCCATTTACCTTCTAACATAATATTTTCACAATATTTATATCATAACATTTATTTAACATGTTTCTCATCTACATGATTCTCATTACCCAATCCCTACATTATGTTTCATCAAATCTATTAGTCCTTTTTATTTTCACCATATATAATAATATTCATTTTTCTTTTCAATTTTTTTAATCTATCAAGTAACACAAACCTAACATAATTTCACCTTTATGCTAAATACATATTTCTTTCTTACACTTTCCTACTAATAATCTTAACCTTAACATACATTACTCATGACATACTTTCTAAACAAAACCATATAATCTCATTTCCTTTATCACCTATGTCATAGCTACCTTCCCCTATCTTTTTTTTGTCATATTATTTTCTTCATTCTACGTAGTAATCACACCCTATTCATTAAATTTTCCTTCTCTCACGGCCAACCATTTTAGCCCAATTTTTTTCTCATCCATCATATTTTTTTTAACTATCTTCTAATTTTACAATATCAACATAAACCACAAAAGTCAATCTCAAGTATATTCTACCAACATTAATACAAACCATAACTTTCCAAAATTTAAGAATTTCAAAGAATCATATAAAAAACATAACAAATCAAGCAATTGTTACTTTAAAACATCTTACCCAAGTGTATTAAGCAAGAATCAAAGCTCACTGCATTCCCTGGTTTCCTATTCATCATCTTTTTCATTCAAAGTCTACTTTCTCTCTCTAGAACTTCACTTTGTCTCCTAAGTTCCCTTGTTAATTTTTCACTCTCTTGTTTCTTGTTGATTTCTAACTCTTTTCCTAACACAATTTTTGGGTTCCTTCTTGCCTTTTCTCTCCTTTCTCTCCTTTTGTCTTGATTTTTTTTGTCCAGCCGTGGTTTAAGGAAGAAGAGAGCTGCCATAATTTTCCAACATCATGTATATTTATGAAAGTGCCATTAATGAATTTCATGCTATTTTTCAATCTAATTGTCGATATTGTTTTGACAACTTTACCGAACTCTAATCGCTCATAAAGTTTAACTATATATAAAACAATATGTGAAGAAATTTCTCGTACAATTTCAGTCTGATCTGATGGTCGGATTGAGCGTTTTACCCAATAATGCAAAATTGGTCGATAGGTGATTTTACACAAGAAAATTCAAATTTTCTTGTTTAACCCTTACATAAAACATATCAATCAATCCTCTAAACCTTAGGGGATACTTTATCATTTTTAAAACAAGTATATACTTTTAATTATTTTTTTTTAGCTTTAAAAATCTAGGGGTTTACACTTTGAGTCTTAGGTTTACTTCAATTAAAGGGTCACAAACTTCAACTTGCCCATCATCCATCTTCTGTGGTGCTAGAGGAAAATATATCGTATCAGGCATGATCAATCAATAATCTTGAACTAGTTCTATTGAACAAATTTGTTCTTGAGCTCAATATGTTTATAGACTTCATCAAAAGCCTTGAAATATGCAATCAATTCTTATTGACTTATTTGTTTCCATGTTCAAATCCAGGACAAATACCTTCTAATTACAAGTCACTTGACTTAGAAAGGTATGCTATTATTAGTCACCTCATTCATATTGTTGTTTTGCTAACTATTGGCTACCCATCTTATCTACACTCACGAATTAGACTAAGTCGACGTCATCGCTATAAAGCCATGCATCTACCATCCTAAGCTCACAAAAAACTTCTTTTCATTTACTTTAACTATCTTAGTTGATGCATCTAGTAGCTAAAATATCAAAGTTTGATGTAGTGATGATGACACATATTTTGGCGTGCATCTAATCTCACCTAAGTAAAAACATAGTAGCTTATCTTTACTTTAGCCATGAAGAAAGCTATATTAAAGGTCTTGGACCCTACTATTAGATCCATTTATAAAACTCATATGATAGCTTGTATGCCCCCCCATAAAATATGATATGACCATTTTAGATGGAATCATGTTAGCCTTGTTGCAACCAATTTTCTTGATCAAGGTATAATTTTGAGTGCTACACAATTATCCACCAATACTCTGGTACACCATTGAAAGTGGTTATCATATACAGAGGTTTAAGGTGGAAACTCATAGCTATTATTGGTTTAGAAAATATCAAACCTAATTATTGGTTGACCACATGATCTAACTAGTCAATTTTAGCAATTTTTATCTTTTCATCTACATTATCTTTGTAGTCACTATCGAGATAAGGAAATTGACTAGGTTTGGAAACCATGTTTGTTGATATAACATCATTGTGACCATTCATTTCTATTTTAAAAATTATTTCCAACCTATTAGTTTCTATAGTTGCATTATATTAATCCAGTTGTTGCATTATAATTGAAAATTCATTAACTTTTCCCTTCTTAAGAAGTACATGATCATTGAAGAGGGTGACAGTTAACTCCTTCTTCCATTGTATCTTTATCCAAGAAATCTTCAACATCAACTATCAAGTTGTTTTTATTTTTAAGTTGATCTTTCTTGTTTATAAAAATATATATTATAACTAGTTTAGGCTATATAATAATAATTTGTTTTGTTTGTTGGACAATGATGTTGTCCTTATATTTTTTTAATTGTCATTTTGTATGCAACATGTTGTGGTTGCTCTTTTACTGGGGTAACTTGATTTATTTAAGAGTAATGTCTCTATTTTGTTTTTATGAACACTTGAGGTTGCCTTTCGATCCATTACTTAACTATTAGTGCTTTAACCAATGATATATTGCTTATTTCTTTTGCTTAATTTCCTTATTTGTTGGCCTAAAATATTGGACAACTTTGTCATATTGGTGCTTTAGTTGATTTCTAGCTTATTCTTGGTACTGGTACTAATCTTATTTTTCTCAATATATGGTTGGTTGCATTTTATAGATTTCTTTATTATCTTAGTGATTACATTGTCTACTTTCTTATAAACGTTTTTAAGAATCTATCTCCTAAGGTTTATTTTAGGATTTAAACAACCCTTTAATTGAATGAAGATAATGTTTGGGTAGAAACCTTCTCCATTCTTTTTGCTAAGGTTTTTTTTATTTTATTTTTAATTGAATTTGATTATTGCATAAAACTGCTAGTTCATGTAGGATCATGCTTGATCTTATCTAGTACTCATTGAGGAAGATCTAATGTGCCTCGTGTTAACAACCCAAAATGTTATTGGGGTTGTTGGTCAATGACCTCATTATGGTCTTTTTTGTATCCAAAACCTATTTTCTTAGTGAGATGTGTATGGTTTTGCACATCCTTCCTTACTAGTGTGTTTAGTCGCTGCATTTTTCTAAATTGGATTTTGGATAATTAACCTTTCTTGTACCTATTTTATATCATCACTTTTATCACTAAGTTTGGGTAATTTTTGTTATGGCTGATGTTTGTGCCACTTTGTGTTAGTAGGTCTTTTAGGCCTAAAGATCTTAGTTTGTAGTTAAGTTATAACTTGTTGGGCTTATTCCCTTAAGTGTTCTTTTTTAAGAAAGGTGGTATGATAAGTAGGTCACCTGTATACCTCATAGAAAAGTATCTACTAAAATTCTTATCCCAATTCTTTGGCATTGTAATTATTGATGTACCTTTTTTTATTAGTAGTATCCATAACTAATTCTAGCCTCTATCTTGGTCAATCTAGCCCTACTTTTTGTATTTCTCCTTTACCAAGGAGTCCTATATTAGGGATAGATACTATTTTCTCACCTTAGGGTAAAGGGTCATTATCCATCTTTATTTGTTTTTCAAGAAACGAATATGATCAGCCTCAAGTGCCTTCTATATCTGATTCTTGAATATAAATACAACTATTGGTGTCATGTCTTTATGAGTCATACCACTTATGTTATTTCTTCCCTTTAATCTCTTTAACAGTAGGGATCATGTGATTTTTAAAAAGCTTGATTCCCTTTATTTACACATCAACTAATCAAACATTTCTTCAACTCTTTTGATGTCAAAAAAGTATTATTTACCCTCTTTACTATTTTAGTAGTCTTTTTTTTAATTTGTAATTAGGCTTTCTAGCTATGTGAAATAGAAAGATAATTTTCAATCATAAACTGAACATAAGTGTTCATATATGAACCTTCTGTCATCTTGTAGCAAAATAATTCTCTAGAAGTCCCATACCTCTCTAACCTACTAATTACATCAAACAACTCTTTGAGACGTATAATTATATCATGGACATCCATATTCTTATACTACCTTTGAAGTTTAAGTGACTTGTTAGCTAACATTACATGTAGCCTACTGTTCAGTATCATCAATATGACATTGATATTCAATCCTAATTTCTTTATCAACATCCCCATCAAGGACAAGAAGAATTAGATTTTCAAGAACATATATCTTTGATAACAACCTTAATTTTTTAGTGCAATTTCTATGAAATTTTCTCTTTTATTGATGTCAAAACGAGGCCAATTTTTTTTTTATGTTAGAAAATTGTCAACCTGATGGTCGTCCAGATTAATTTGGTAACTAAGATGGCTGAATGGTTTCTCCTAAAATTCTTAAACTTCCCTATTGGTCAATCAATCGGTCGACGGGTTCCATCGACTCTTTGAGATATTAACGATTTTAACTGTTCATTCTATTAGGCGATCGACCAAATAAATTTGGTAACTAAATCAATCAATCGGTTTAAGACAAATCATGTATTTCTAATATTCCACCTTTGATTATTACATTTATTAGTGGCATGTCCTCTAGTTTTTACTTCCAAACATTGATATCATATATACTCAATTTCATTACAGGATCCATTTAAGTTTCAGACTTGTTTATGTTATTTATTTTAATTAGTTTGGGTTAGTTTTAGCTTGGTTTGAGTATTATTTAAATTGGGTTTATGTGTCACCCATTGGGGAAACTAGGGTTACTTAGCTTTCTAGTATAAGTACTCTTTATGGGGAATATTTGATGAAAACAAATTTTACAGAATAAAACATTGCCTCTCTTGGTTCTTGATTGAATTTCAACTATTCAAAGAATTGACCAATATTTACTAGTGATTTTATACTTCTTTTGCTCGTCTTCAAGTGTAGGCATTGTGATTGGGTGGTTTATAATCTTCTTGCCTTGGAGCCAGTTTGCCATTTTGATAAGCTCAATTTCATACTCAAACTTAGATTAGATGGATCTTAGGTTCATGAATTCCATTAAGTTTTGTTAGGGTTTGCATTAAGGGTACTTAAGGATAGAGAGCTACTACACGAAGCCAATAGTAATCCATGATAATGGATAGACCCACGAGGCCTATTCAGTCTGGAGCAAGTGCTAAACAGAGATGACCCAGATCTCAGGAGGGAAGGACTCAAGGTAGAGTATACCATTTGACACATGAGGATGTGGGAGCCAAACCGAATGTTGTTGCAGGTACATTACTGTTAGAAACCTTACTAGTACATGCTTTGATTGATCCAGGAGCTCGTAATTCATTTGTGTCATATCAGATTGTGGATAAATTGTATATAATGCCTTGTAAATTGAGTATAAAAGTTGACACGACCAAAAGATTGATGTCTTCTCCCAAGTGCAGGAGTGTTGAAGTAATAAATAACCCGGCAAGACCGGGGTCGAACCACAGAGAGGTTAATTGTATAAATTATAGTTAACAGCAACACAATAACAACAACAATAATAGTAGTAATAATAATAATAATAATAATAATA
>Ga0325402_1002228_pt1 | contig 16868 bp, 10 predicted proteins | sample PopdelMetagenome_22_FD_207212 | JGI IMG/M metagenome (GOLD analysis project Ga0325402, IMG submission 207212) | Populus deltoides microbial communities from Bellville, Georgia, United States - Xylem-PdKOR-R3 | ecosystem: Host-associated > Plants > Phyllosphere > Stem > Wood/Secondary xylem... | reverse complement strand
TGCAAGTTTCTGTTGGCAATGCTCTAATTTTAATATTAGAGTATGTTGTTTGGTTATTGAAGTCGGTACTAGTTGACACTCCTGTGTTTTGTGTTCACTATTTATAGGTATGTTTTGAAATGGTTGATTTTGGGTTTGTTTATAGATTTTTTTTTTCTGATTTTTTTTGCATTTAAGTTTTTTCCCCTCTTTATGGGTGGATAAATGAAATAGTACTTGGAGGCATGATAATTTCTCGAATTTGTATCCTCCAAAGATTACGAATTTTGTGGGATAAAATATAGACTGATGATTTAGATTGAAGATTCTCGTGGATTGTGAACTGAAATGTGAAGGATATGATAAAAGCTCAGAATGAAGTTGGAATTTGAGATGAGGTGTATTTTGCTTTGGGACTTTGTCGTCGTGGAGAACTGTGTGTTCTGCTGATTGTTATTGATTTGGAGTATCTCTTTCTGAAAAAAATGGGGTGTAACGTGGGAATTTATGTAGAGGGTTTGTAAGTATTACCAATCCTTAATGATTTTAGGAGTAGGATATTGCTGCATTCATTATCTTTGTTTGTATGGATGAACTGCGAGTCCAGCTGTAACGCAGCGGCATTTGTAAAGAGATAAGGCCAAGGAACACCTTTTCACCTATAGTGGGTTACTAACTAGTTGTTCTTTCCATATGTAGGCAAATGCAGCGTCTGGGATGGCTGTGCATGATGACTGCAAGCTGAAGTTTTTGGAATTGAAAGCAAAAAGGACTCACCGCTTCATTGTTTTCAAGATTGAGGAGAAGCAAAAGCAGGTGATTGTGGAGAAGCTTGGTAAACCAACTGATAGCTACGAAGACTTCACTGCCAGTCTTCCTGCCAATGAGTGTCGATATGCTGTTTATGACTTTGATTATGTAACAGATGAGAACTGCCAGAAGAGCAGGATTGTTTTCGTTGCATGGTAATGGATTACCCCCTGTAAAATCTAACAACCTCATATGTTACCATTCTTTGATTTTTCTTCTTGGATTTCTGTTTGATTGTTTGTTGCTTTCATATGTATGAAGGTCCCCTGACACATCTAGGGTGAGAAGCAAGATGATTTATGCGAGCTCCAAGGATAGGTTTAAGAGAGAGTTAGATGGTATTCAGATCGAGTTGCAAGCTACTGATCCTACAGAGATGGGGCTCGATGTTATTAGAAGCCGTTCGTATTAAATACTTTGCCTGCCATGCAAGGGAGTCCATATCATTGAGTTCAACAAGTTTAATGTTTATATATTTGCACTTAGAATTTTCTTATTAAACTGTCTTCTCCTGTTATGTTTGTGGATTAATGGGGGGAGTATCCCCTCCAGTGTGGTACTTACATACAGTTATATGATGGTTTGTGGGGGGTATAGATCAGTTTGATTTGTTTGGAGGCTTTTATTATATGTTGCCCTCACAAAAGGGTGAAATCTACTTTCAATTAAATTACGCGTTGTTTAATTATCAACAATGAATTAACCAGAGGGAGTCGGGCATGATTGGGATCCATGCTATTTAATGGAACTTTGGTAATGAATTAAGAGGTGTGGAAGTGAAAAGACTCCGAGTGGGATCCCCGGGTGTTGAATGGTCAGATATTGGTTACCTTGGAGAGAGTTTTTATCAGAGGCAGATATGTGCTTGGCCTGTTAAATTTACCCATGCAGCGTTTGCTTTGCAGTGTTACTTGCAATGTCGCTCTCGTGAGGTCGCAACCAATCATAGCTTACTTTGGCCGCTTTTTTAATATTTTATTTTCAGCGATACCGTCATGGCAGGCACAACCATCAGAGAGGAGTAATCGCGAGCAATCAACTTGAGATGGATGCTAACCGTGGAGTTGGGAAAATGCTTCGAATAAAAATTAACGAAGTTTACCTGACAATTATTATAACTCTATTCAATTTTCAAGTCCAAAGTCATTTATCTTTATCTGTGTTTGTTGGGTAGCGACAACAATAGCAAAGCAGCCATACCCATATCCCTGCAAGAGATGTCTTTTACGGTAAAGTGGACCTCACAAGATCGCATTAAAAGTCAGCGGGTGTTGCTACTATATCTAATATATATATATTAAAAGGTCAATCTATTAATCTTCGCTCATTTACTATACTCCAACTTAATTCTCGCAGACGCATGCTCTATGCAAATCAATTCCAAGTGAAGTTGATGAAGTAGTGGTGAACATCATCCCTTCCTTCCCGCCTCGTAGCACAATGCCATAATAAATACCAACAGAGTATAATATAAAGTGTCCTGGTGCTCAATTGCCTGGGCTCGGAAAGTGGTATTCTATGATTGCTTATTAGCAACACCTCGGAACTAAGAAAAACTAGAAACTAATGGGCTCGGAAAGTGGTATTCTATGATTGCTTATTAGCAACACCTCGGAACTAAGAAAAACTAGAAACTAACTCGTTTAAACCTTTAAAAGAAAAAAATAGAATGCAAAAGATTATTGCCGCAGGCTACACCATGCGTCAAATTAATTTTTTTAATATAAAAGAATATTTAGATATTGTTAATATTTTTTGTTTTTATAGAAAAAAATTAAACCGTATGAGAATTAATTCGATGTAACCGGTCAAGTTAGCATATTTAAATGCAACTCAGATAATTAGTAAAAATATAATTTAACTCAAAATAAATATTTAAGATAAAAATTCTTGTAAATATTAAGACGACAACATACTGGATAGATTCAGGTTAACTTATCAATCCACATATCAAGTTATGAGATCATTATAACCTCATAAGAAAAAAATTCAAGTCAACCCAGGTTAACGCGCCAAACCCGTAACCTAGGTTATGAGATGAAGATAACCTAACAGAAAGTAAGTTAAAACAAGTCATAAAGTCTAATTTTATATTAACTCAATGTTAAATGATGAAATTGAGAAAAAAAAATAAATTAGAAAAGAAGAAAAAAACTCCAGTTAATTAAGTCAGCCCGTTAAACTCGTGGGATAACCCCATACAAAATAAATTAAAAAAACTGTTAGTTTTTTACTAATGAAAAATCAATTAAAAATGAAACAAAAAAACAACTTGAATTAACTCTTTAAATCTGTGATCTAAATTACGAGGTGAAGATAATTTTATAGAAAATAAATTAAAAAAAAAATCATGAAACTTGATTTTCAATCAACTCAATGTTAAAAAATAAAATTAAAAAAATCAATTAAAAAAATAAACAAAAAATTCAAATTAATCAAATTAACTTGCCAAACCTATTATTCAGTTTATAAAATTAAGATAACTCCATAAAAATTTTTTTTAATAAATTTAATGTTAAAAATTAAAATCGATTTTTTTTAAATAAATTAAAAAAGGAAAGAAGAAACCAACACTATTCAAGTGTCTTAAAATGGTTAAAGTAAAATCTTCTTCTCTTTTAGTTTTTCTGTTAAATCAAATAGTGTTCTTAGTTCTTACCACTTCTCCGCATGAGACATCTTCAAGCACTAACAATGAGCAAACATGCGCTACCCTCCTCGCGTGGATTCTTCCATGAACTCGCGTCTAGAAATAAAGCTCCTATTTTACCCCCTAACCACATTCGAAATTACTCCAACTACGTTAGCCTACTCTCCTCATGCAAGACGCTGAACTCTCTACTTCAAATTCATGCTCGTTTGACAGTGTCAGGCCTTCAAAATGACCATTTAACTAATGCCCACCTCATTAAATCTTACCTATTGTTTCTGAAATGTAACTTTGCTCGTTTTCTGTTCGATTCTTTGCCAAACCCAAGTGTCATGCTATACAATTCAATAATTAGAGCGTATTCAAGAAAAAAAAATCACCAAGAAGGTATAAATATATACCATTGTATGTTGAATAAAGGCTTGGAGCCAGACAAGTATACTTTCACCTTTGTTTTGAAAGCTTGTTCTGGTGCGTTATACTTTAAAGAGGGTATTTTGGTACATAAGGATATAATCGTTAGAGGATTAGAGCGTGATGCTTTTATTGGGACTAGTCTTGTTGATATGTATTGTAAAATGGGTGATTTAAAGTTAGCTAGAAAAGTGTTCGATAAAATGCCTGAGAAAGATGTTGTAGCTTGGAGTGCAATGATTTTGGGTTTGTCACAGAGCGAGGATCCTATTGAGGTATTTGGGTTCATTAGGAGTATGCAGTTGAGTGGAGTGGAGCTCAATTTAGTCAGCATTTTGAACTTGGTTCCTGCCGTTTCGAGACTGGGTGATATTGATGCCTGTAGGTGTATTCATGGATATGTGATTAGAAGGGGTTTTGATGCAATTGTTTCGAATGGTTTGATTGATATGTACTCCAAGAGTGGGAATATAGATGTTGGTCGCCAGATTTTTGAGTATATGCCAGACAAGGATGATGTTTCATGGGGAACGATGATGGCAGGGTATGCACATAGCGGATGTTTTCTTGAGGTTTTGGAGTTGTTTGATCGTGGGAGAGGAGAGAATGTTAGGATGAATAAAGTATCTGTTACAAGTGCTCTTACGGCTGCTGCAGAGATGAGAGCTTTAGGGAGAGGTACAGAGATCCATGACTTTGCTAGACAACAAGGGATAGATTCAGATGTTGCAGTTGCTACTCCTATAATGACTATGTATGCTAGATGTGGAGAGGTGGACACAGCTAAGCAGTTGTTTCAGGGAATTAAAGGAAGGGATTTGGTTGCCTGGTCAGCAATTATAGCTGCTTGCGTTCAATCAGGGTATCCTCAAGAAGCACTGTCACTGTTTCGAAGTATGCAGAACGAAGGTTTGCAAGCAAACAAGGTCATTCTCTTGAGTTCACTTCCAGCTTGTGCTGAAGTATCATCCCTGAAATTGGGGAAAAGCATGCACTGCTGTGCTGTCAAGGCCAATGTTGATTTAGATATTTCAGTTGGAACAGCCTTGGTCTCCATGTATGCTAAATGTGGATTCTTTGCTTTGGCACTGACTCTATTTAATAGAATGCCATGCAAAGATGTAGTGACATGGAATGCTATGATAAATGGATACGCCCAAATTGGTGAACCATTTCCTGCATTAGAGATGTTCCATAAATTACAGCTATCTGAATTAAATCCAAACTCCGGAACTATGGTGGGTTTGCTTCCTGCATTTGCTCTTCTAAATGACCTGGACCAAGGATCCTGCATCCATGGGAAAATTATAAAGTGTGGTTTTGAATCTGAATGTCATGTAAAGACTGCTCTCATTGACATGTATGCTAAATGTGGAAGCTTGTCCGGGGCCGAGTTCTTGTTTCATAGAACAGGGTGTAGAAAGGATGAGGTGTCTTGGAATGTGATGATTGCTGGATACATGCACAATGGACATGCCAAAGATGCCTTTTATGCTTTTTGCCAGATGAAATTAGAGAACATCCAACCTAATATAGTCACAATTGTGACTGTCCTTCCTGCAGTAGCGCATCTGTCAGCCTTAAGGGCTGGCATGACTCTCCATGCATATGTTATCCGAATGGGATTTCAGTCTAAAACACCTGTTGGGAATTGTCTTATCGATATGTATGCTAAATGTGGATGGCTTGATCACTCTGAAAAGATATTCCATGAGATGAAGAATAAAGACACTGTCTCATGGAATGTTATGCTTGCAGGATATGCAGTTCATGGGCGCGGGAGCTGTGCTATTGAACTTTTCTCACGCATGCAGGACAGTGAAATCAGGCTTGATTCCTTTTCCTTCATCAACGTGTTGTCAGCTTGCAGGCATGCAGGTTTAATTGGAGAAGGGAGGAAAATATTTGATTCCATGAGCAAACAGCACCAGCTTGAACCAGATTTGGAACACTATGCTTGCATGGCAGATCTACTAGGTCGTGCTGGATTATTCAATGAAGTTTTGGACTTGATCAAGTCAATGCCAATGGAACCTGATGCTGGAGTGTGGGGAGCCTTATTGGGGGCATCTACAATGCATTCGAATGTGCAGTTAGCAGAATTTGCGCTGGATCATCTTGACAAACTAGAGCATAAAAATCTGACACATTATGCAGCTTTATCAAATACATATGCTAGATCTGGAAGGTGGGCAGATGTAGGCAATACAAGATCAAAGATAACCAAAACAGGACTAAGGAAAAGTCCAGGATATAGTTGGGTTTGAGGTTAAAGATACAGATGTTTTAAGAATTTCCATGCTTGCTCTGGGTGAGAATTAAGTGCATTCTGGAATGTTTTACTCGAAAAGATGGAGAACTGTGTGCAGAATGCAAAGGAAGAGGATGCAAAACTATTTCTTATAAGCTTCATGAAGGTTAGCCATCACTCTTATCCTCACAAGTTCTCATCATGCGTGGAATTTAGGTCAAACATGCTTGTTCTTTCAGATACTGAAAAATCCATTGCTAAACATGCATTCATTATTATTTAAGACTTTTGCAAGCATTTGACTTCGCATCACTACATAAATTAATTAGGACTCAGGTTGTCAAATGGCTAATGGTTTACAATTTATTTGCTAGGCGCTCAGTCAACCAAGACATATTTGGACAAGGAACCAAGACAACCTTATGTTGACATAATATCAAGTGCCACACATAATTTTCAGAAAGGAAAGACGGAGAAGGAAATATAAAAAGTAGAATGGTGACTGGCAAGATAAATTTTTTATTTTATTTTAGGATGCTTTCTGTGTTCATGAAATTCTTACTGGCTCCCAAAAAGGTGGAAGAAAAAAATTTGCGTTCACAGGGATTGTCTAACAAGTGATGTATCATCCATGTACCCATCATCAACGTTGTTCACGACCTCTTCGGATGCAATTATGATATCTTCTTGGACGGCTGTAAAACAGAGTTGATCGCACAAATCAATTTGTCGTACTATAACAATGTACAGTAACTTTTGGAACAAAAACATACAGGCCAAGTACCTTGCTCCTTTTCTGCCCAGCTTCCAGAAGACTTCCACTATTTTAAAAATTACAAAAACAATGTTGTAAGCATAACAATGTTGCAGAAAAGAAAATTGCTGCTAATAAATAGTGCCGATGTCAGATTTCTGTTTTCATCTTCTCTTTACCAGGAGCTCCTTCAGATGGTTTTTCTCTTCAATTCTTTTCATATCATCTTGCAACTTGTTGCATAAAGCCTAGATGATGTGAAAGAATGTAACAAAATAATCACCAAAAAGCAAAGGCCCAGATAGATTTCTTTGCACGCATAAAAGATTTGTAGAAGTGGACCATTTAACGCCAACAAGAGACATTACTACATCAGGAACAAAAGAATCAGTGCATATTTACCTTTAGCCATTCGCAGTCACAGCACTTAGGAGCAGGCATGATTTGCTTTTGAAATTTGGAGGAGAAGTGACTGAAGTGTAGTGAAGAATGTGTGGTGAATGAGAGGACTCAACTCCATGGTGTATACACACAATAAGGGGAGATGGATAAGGGATTCCACATAAATGGTAAAATAATCATTACTAGATCGTGAAAACTTGTAGGGAATGTATCTTGTTCAGAGAGATGAAATCTGCAGATAAATAGGAGGGAAACATGTGGGGAAAATAATTTGGTTTTCAGCAATTGTAGAGACCATCTGTGGGGGGGTAAGAAACAAAAATAACATCAAGGACAGTATAAAAATTATGTCGACACCCAATTACAACATGCAATTACAGTTTCAATTAACCCACTTTTTGTGTCCTAAATGTTAGCATAAAAAAGCATGCCTAATTGATTCTGACTAATGGGCAACTGATGCTGCAAAACCCTATATCGATTTCTGTTGCTTGCGTTGAATTCTTACTTGCGAAGGGAATTAGCCATAAGATCAATATTAAGTCGAATGCTGCAATGAACAACCACCTTGTATTTTGCTCTCGAAGATACAAGTTACTCATAAACATGTGCCTCATATCGATTGCTGTGCTGAGATTACTTGGTCCAAAGACAAATATCAAACGGACCTCAAAAAAACAAGGAAAAAAAAAAAACATAGACAGAAGCGCTGCATCTTTTTTAATGCTTCTTTTAGGCAGTGGGAAAACCTAAATTACTTAATTTAGAAGAATCAAAACAGATGACAATGTGTCCAAATTAGCCAAATCCTTGACACAATTTGCTGCCACTTTCTAAGGACTGTCTGGGAACTCCATGCTTTTTAACATCTTGATTATTTTTTATATTTTTGAATTATTTTAAAGTGCTTTGTAAAAAATAATTTTTTCAAAATAAAAAATATTATTTTAATATATTAAAAAAAACACTTTAAAAACTAACCAATTTATCATCTTAATCCTCTTATTCTATGAAACAAAGATAGTTGGGCCAAAGAAATTCAACCTCCTTGTGAAAATTTATAACATGAGACGACAAATGTACGGAAAATTGCAAGGAAATCCCAAGCCACGAAGGCTTTGATAACTGTTCCTAAAATAAATAAAAAAAATCAGTCATAAATTAAAATGACATCTAATCCACTACTGCTAAAATAACAATACATTAAAAAAATAGAAAGGGCCGCGCCCAGCTGCGTGTAAGGAACGCACATTATGCAGCTGACACAAAAGCCAATACTAAAACGATTAATAAATTTCTTGAAAAGAATTCCGCCTAATACTTCGGCATTCCTCCCTCCAAAACCATCCTAGCTCTTGAAGAGCTAGCTGCCTCACGAGCAAAGCATACAGGATGAACACAATTCAGATCCTGGAACTACATGGCCAGCAATAATACAACCTGCCCTTTCAGGGTACAAAAGAGTGGCATCAATTGACCCCAGTCAACATAAAGGAAATTTTTTAATAAAAGGTTATGTAAATGCAGTTTATATATATATATATATATATATATATATATTCATACCAAAATGGCCCTAAATTTAACGATGCATAATAACATAAATATGCAATTTCTGTATAATAATGGTAAATTATAAAACGACCACACTGAAAAGATTTTTTGGATCCGCCACTGCTTACCTCTTAAGGAGAAATGAATACTTTACATCGCCAAGAAAACGAATCTAAATTTGGCAGTTCGTTTCTCAATTTTTGAACATATTGCTCCAAATTGTGTGCCTGCTCACTTATGATATCGGTAGAAATCGTATCTTCAGTTAGTTTGATTGCTGCCATCTGAGACAGTTGAAAATTCTCTCCAGCAAATTGGAGCTTTCTTGCAATCTCTTCACCACCAAGCATCACAAGTGTAACTAATAAAGATCTAAGCTCATGCTTTGCTCCAGCTGTTAGAGACATGCCTTTCAAATGCTCTACCAGTGCTAACTCCTCATCAGCGCTACAGTGTCCAGAAATCATTTCATGCAAGGATTCTTGACCAAGAAAGGAGGGAAAGGAATCTGGGAATCAAGGATGAAGATACATACCTGCCAGGGCGAATCTTTCCTCTTTTCCGTTGACGCCTCAAGTCTCTAGCCTTACTAGTGACACTGGAGGTCACAGAAGAGGCAGAGCCCTTCCTTGTTCTGTTCATGAAATATAACAACCACATGAAGCAACTTGGATTGGCATAAACAGAAACATTTGGATGCATGAGAAACTACGTGGGAAAACAAGTAATTAAGCATGCCAACTGGAATAAGCTGATCATGCCAAATGACAGTAGCTTCAGTCTAGTTCAAACATGAGAGCTTGTGAGAGAGAGAGAAAGATAAGGAGCAGATGCATAAAAAATCTAAAATGGTATTAAAACAGAGGCGAAGAATAGGGAAGAGAAGAAATATCCAGGAAGAAGCCACTCAATTGCAAGAAGACAAGTTGAAGAGTAACAGTTATGACAGATAAATATGGCAAGGGCACAATGAAACTAACCCTCTCACCAATTCTAAAATCCCGTTTTTTAATAGTTGATGTGATTTTTTCTTCTTTGAAGAAGAAGAAAATTAATTGAAAGGGAGCTGTCATAATATTTATGGGCATGAGAATTATAGGACTGTAGCAAAGTGCATGCATCTGAATTACATTCAATAATGATGGCTTTGAACCACTAAATTAGTATGATAAGAAATTCAGAAAGAGATACCCTGTGGTGTAGGCACTCATGCCACTGAAATTACTGCTAGCTTCTGAAACAGTATCGTCATCCAGATCATTCATTGACCTTTCCTCTGACTGAAGCTTTGCTGCCAGAAGTAATCTTCTCTGTCGAACAGCTAAATAACGAGCCAAGTACTTCCCTACCTTCTCCAAACCTTCCTTGTATTCACTGATTAGTGTGCTTGCACAATCCAAAGCTGCATTCTTCACTGTCAATACCAGATTCTCTTGACTATGCATAAAAGCAACCCTCAAAGCCTCCTCCCAGTTCCTTCCACTAATTAACAAATTAATCCCACTGTTAACATCTCCCAAATACTCCAGAGCAATTTTGGCAGCCTCTCTTGGTTTACCTAGTGCTTGGAGCTCTTCACAAAGATCATGAGCAAGTTGCATTATCTCATTTTTTTCCATTTTAAGGAGCCCAGCAATAGAAAGCACCCCACTCCAATTACCGCAAGCACGATATGCCTTCAAGGCATTTTTCAAACTGGAACAACACAGATAAGTTGTTGCGGCATCCTCAAAGCATTTCTCATCACTAAGATGATCACCCCAGGCCTCAAGGGCTTGCATTTTTTTTGCAGGATCGGTAATCAATTGAAGACCCAGAGGAAATAATTGAGGATTTTTGTTCATGAGGTCCATACAATCTGAATAATAAGCGTCACCAGCAGAAACAATATGTCGGAGAGCCTTCTCAAACCGGTGTAACCGAAGGTCGATATTGTAGCTCATTATGAGGCTTGGCATGCGTTCTAATTCTTGTAGATAAGGAAGAAATTCCTTGGGGTCTCGTTGAGAGTTCAGTGCCACAATAGCTGCAAGGTTCAAATCATAAAGTCCCAAGGCAGCTTCGAATACAGCATCAGAATCAGATAACCACAACAGATGCTTTAGAGCTTCTTCAGCAGAAGGATAGGACATTCTCCTAGGGTCACTTGAACCTAATAATTCCATTTCACGAATAACTTTGATCCTTTCCAAAGCTTCTTCAAGCGCAGGAGGATCACTACGTGCCAGAGTGGTCAGAATACAAAGCTCCCTTGCAGGGCTTTCGGAAACTTGTTCCTCAAGAGCCTTCCTTATGGCCAGGAGCAGAGCAGAAACCTTACTGGAAGCATCAAAACCCATGACGTCCTTAGCTTGAACATCTCCACCTCCGTTTTGGTAGGGTGTAGAGATATAGTTTTTGTATAGAGTCTCCATAATGTTCTCGTTTTTTATGGAACAAATGAACTCAGTTATATAGCTCAAATTGTTAACCTGTTTGACAAATTCTGAAGCTGACTGAATAAAAGTTTGCCATCCACAATGGTCAACAATAACATTGAAATCTATTCTATGTTGCCTGACCAACAGCAGTGCATCCCTAAAACGCCTTTGGATCAAAGCATTGACAATTGAAGCAAGGACAAGCTTTCTAGGGTAAATGCATTCCAGATTTCCCCTAGTTGTCTGTATAACGACAGCAGCAGCATCACCATGCAGGACACCAATAATTTTGGCACCTCTTTCCCAAATATTTATGAAGTTCATGTTTTCTTCTTTTCTTCTGTTACCTGTGTGAACAAAGTTCTCATATTTTAACTCTAATTCTCCATGCAGTATATCACTGATTTCCACAGCAAAGAGAAAGTCTTGTTTGGTGGAAAGTATCAAATGTGTGATTACTTGATCAGCCAAATTAGAGTATAATGAGAAACTACTGCAGTTGTTGCATAGTACTTTCCCACCAAAATGCAGCCTCCCAATGTCATCAAGACCAAAAAGCAAGGGCTTTAACGACCCACTGTCACTGACCTGAGCCGCACTCATCCAAGGGCAAGATGATGAAAAGCTCATGTCATCATGTTTTGTTGAACCTCCAGTTCCAGCCAAGCCCAATATTGATGCATACTCAACAATTTTTCCTCCATCAAACTGAACAAAAGCAGAACATTTCTTAGCAGGATTAGGAGCAATGCCAATCACAAGCCCTTCCAAATAGTTCCTATGGGAAATCCTTGCATGCCAGCCTGATCCAGTTACCAAACTTGGTACATGATCCTCGGAACACACAAGTTCAATTTCCTGCAAATAGAAACCACTAAGTCCATCCTCGCCCGTTGAGCTGTGGGATGCACAATTACTTTGAGTTAAGCCATAATGCGAAACAGCAAGTAATATGTGAGAATCCAGCCAAGTGAGGTGTACAAAGGATCCAAAACCTGTATCAGAAATAGAAGCTTCAACACCAAATTCCTTTTCTTCAAGTTCCTCCCATGTATCCGGGTCAGGAAGTTCTACAACACCCAAAGAGCCATCTGATAAAAATGCAGCTACACTATTCTTAGAATTATTGGAATATAAAGCCAGGTCTCTTACTGCACTTGGAAATTTGAGGCTGAATAAATGAAGGGGAGGTGGCATCAGTGATAAAGAAAGTGGAGTTACAAGTATTTTGGAGCCATCAATGGCTAATGCTATTGAGTTCTCCACCACAGCAGAATTCCAGGCAAAGTTGTAACTTGTGATCTGGCCTCCAAGGGTCCAACAAATAAACTGTAGAGGCTTTACTGGATCCCACATGAGCCTCACTCCATCCTGTCTCGAGTATCTAACTTCATGTTTCAAATACCAATGATTGTTGCTGAAAAACCAGACCTTAACAGCATCGTATTTCTCACATCTAACAACAGATGCAAGAAGGTCCGAACTACAATTCCACTTAAGACTTTCGACCTTTGCATCCACTGCTTCTTTAATACTAAAAGAACTCCTCACCAATCCATTCTTCTCATAGAAAACTATATCAGGACACCTATTCTCCACTTTCCTATCATACACAGCAGCAATTTTCGCTCCACTCGGCATCCATTCCAAAACTGCCCCCATAAATATCTTTGAATCCGATGTAGAATGCAACGCACCTGAATCACGTTCCCAAACCTTAATCCTCTTAAGCATGAGAGAAGAATCACTCGCTTCACTTAAAGTCGCAAAATATTTCCCATCACCTCGCCATGAAACAGAACTCTCAAACATACCCTTGCCATCAAATTCACCTGAAATCCACAATCCAACCAATCCATAAAACCTTCAAAATCAATCTAACCTTAATAACACTATCAAATTTTACAAAACACAATTAGCAAAACGACCACAAACGCGTACTGAAATATGAAAACAGCTAAGAGTAACAACAGAGAGAGGTCCTTACTTACGTCAAGACCAGCACCATCACCATCACCATCACCATCACCATCACCATCACCATCACCAACTGCGGTTTCATGCAACAAATCCCAATCATGAGTCATAACTAGCATTTGTCGGAAACCAGTGAGGATAGCAAGCAAATCGCCGTCAGGACTCGGCGAGATACACTTAACACCGCCATTGACTTGACCAACGATTTCAGTTGAATTATGATCAACATTATGCAATAATAAAAGACCATTTTCCGTTCCAATAATTAAGGCTTCTTTCTCCAATAGATAATCAAATGCCGTAATTAAGTCTCCATCTTCCAATTCAATTTGATTAACCACCGACGACGCTAACAACAAGCTTTTCGATTTTCCATTCTGGTGAAACAAATAGAGAGAAATTTCGTAAAGTTGTTTTGTGGGTGGGTGCAGAGTGTAAATAAAAGGAGTGAGAGAGCGCATACTTGGAAAGAAGAAAGATCAGCTGTGTAAATGAAATTGTTGGAGGAAGCAAAGAACAGACGGTTGCGTTCGAAGTCGAAAGCGGAAAAGAGGAGAACTTCTTGCTGCGATTGTATTTCCAGATTCTGAGAGATCTCCGAGTGTAGCTTCAGGTTTTTCATTTTTTTTTTTTTTTCCTGTTGTTGTGAGCACAGAAATTCAGTGTCGACAGGTTTTATTACTTGTTAGGGTTTTAATTAAACCTTGAGGTATGCAACTCTGAATATTTAATGATTCGATCAGCCTAGTGGCCGGGAGGAAACTGGCTGGGGCCTTATTATGGGCTGTGAAGTTATTCAAATACGGGCTTGTTGAATTTTAATGGGTCGGCCTATGGGCCTTTAGGTCTTAGAAGATCGCTGTTTGAGAAGGATCCAGTAGCAGTCTTGCTTTGACTTTGAAATCGGCCCAAATATTTACCATTTATTTATTCGTTTTGAGTTTTCACTGTCATTTCTCCTCGTACGAAGGAGGATTTAGGTTTGCTGGTAAAATAAATTTTGCTTCTTCCTTTCTTTTAAATGTATGAAATTGCTGTGCTTTTAAAATTATTTGAAAATAAAAATTAATCTTAGTTGATAAAAAAAACAACACTGTTATTCTTGTTTGCTCGAAAGTTTGAGTTGTATTGCAAGTAATGATAGCATGAAAATAAATGTTCAATAATTTAAACTACATAAAAAGTATGGTTATTTAAAATTATCTTCAGTAATGAATTTTTTGTTGAGAGTAATGCTAAATAAAAAAATATGAAAATAATTTTTTAAAAAAACACACATTGTTAGGTCATGATCTTTTAATCTTTCATATGTTTTTTTTTTCTTTTTATATTTTATCAATGGGAGGGGGGGATAAAACGCTGCGTCAAAGGTTAGGTGAAATGGGACATGGGAGTGATCATCTGGTTCTTGTAGGCATAAATCTTAAACTTTTTTCCATTTTTTAGTGATTTATGTAGAGGTGCATTCACGGTTTGTATCCACCCGCGCATTTTTGCTTTCCTAGTCTTCCTCGTTTAGGATACCAACACGCACAGAATTTAATGATTACCATTTTTTAACATAAAAAGTGAAAATGGTAAGGAAAAGCATACGTAGAGTATATGCTTTTATTTTATGTATGTATGGTAAAAATTATATTTTAAAATATTTTTTATTTAGAAATATATCAAAATAGTATTATTATTATTATTATTATTATTATTATTATTATTATTATTTAAAATTTATTTTTGATATAAACACATCAAAATAATTTAAAAATATAAAAATAATAAGTAGAGTATATACTTTTTCACATGTTATCTTTTATCTCCCAAGTCATTGAGCATTACTCTAAAAGAAATGGCGTTTTCACTATGCAAAACTCCAATATCCATCCTGTAGATAATTTGTATAAAATTATGTTTTTTTTTCAATTTGATTTGTAAATTTTTGTTTTTGATGATTTAGTCTTTATTAAAGATCAATTTATTTGAATTTTCTATGAAAATATGAGATTGAAATAAGAGGGACCAAAATGAAAAAAACATCAAACATGGGTAGCATACCACAAGTCTCGCAAAAAATACCCTTTGATCCTTGAACTTTAAAAATAACAAAAAATAAACAATCTCAGTGCATCAATATTTTTCCAATTCAATTTTGATATAAAAAATTATTTTTGTTACTTTTTAATCCCAATTGAGAGGAGAGAAAGAAGTCACCGAATTCTAGTGATAGAGAGAGAAAAATATCGTTGACACCGTTTTAGGCTACAAAAACAAATGATATTTGTGTCAAATAGTTTCATTTAACAAGGAAAATTCATTACCTTTAAAGTTCATGAAAAACCAAATCTAAAGCCACAAGTCTCAGGTTGATTTTTGAATTCAAGTTGATTTTAATTTTCAAGGTGGTTTTTTAGGTTTTTGAAGGCCACAAATAGGTTTATCACGATTCATACAGTGTTTTTTCATAGGTTTTCCAAGTCAAAATGAGTTAAAAAACAAGTAAAAAAGAACTTAAGTCTTGATTTTCAAGTCATTACCATGACCATAATCTGAGCAAATCAGATGACGAGTCATTCGTTTTTTTCCAAACAAAAAAAATAAAGCTCCAGTCGCATAGGCCCACCAATATAGGCATGTATGTGGGCTCTAACAAAATAGGTTAGGCCCATAACATCTCGTCTTTGCCTTTTTTTCTAATTTTGTTTTCTAATTATTTTTTGTAAAATTAATAATTCTATTTTTATGGTTTTTTTTCTCTGAATTTTTTTAATTTATATTTAAATTAGTACCTCTTTTCTCTTTCTCTTTCATTTTGTTTGGAAAATCTCTTTTAAATAACAATTATTTTTTTATTTATTCATTTAAATTTGAATAATTGTTTTGATTCATCTATAATTTTTTTAATCTTTTGTATGGGTGAATTTTATTCTTGAAAAAAAAATTCAGATAATATTTCTAATATGTGTAGCTTTACATGATGTTTTTTTATATTTTATTCGATCAATTTAATTTATCTTTATTTTTATTATTGTTTGCTTAAATAAAAGAATTTAGCAAAAACAATTGGGTGAATGTCCTATCTTTTAAGATTAAATATTTTGATTTTTAGATATCGTTAATGATTTTTTATCTATTTATTTGCATATAATTCTTTATTTATTTGATTACATGTTTACATTAAATTGTTTTATTTGAATTTAAACCTTTTAAATTAAAAAATACATTGAAAAAACTTACATATATAATTTTTTTATAAAAAAATAAAAATATATAACTCTCGTAACAAAGTGTTGCCATGTAACTAGTTTTAACTTGAACCCATAGGTTGAATAGACACATGGTAGATTTTTCTTTGGAAAATCAAATTCACATCATCAGAGGGATGGAATTCAGAATCAGGAAGAGAACTATTTCTGTTATGTAAATCAATGCTTATTAAAAAAACAAAAACCTCGAAATTGAGTATGATTATCCTCCCAAGGATATGATCCTGTGTTAGCAATGACAATTTCCTGAATCGAATATAGTTTGATCCCTTCCGATTAAAAGGTTCTAGTGCATACTTCGTTAAAAATTAAAAGCCACTCTGTATAACATTTCAACTGAAGTAAATTTGACATTTCCCCCTTTTTTTTTAATTGTAAAAAAGATATTTGAACTCGAATC
>Ga0325402_1002227_pt1 | contig 16868 bp, 9 predicted proteins | sample PopdelMetagenome_22_FD_207212 | JGI IMG/M metagenome (GOLD analysis project Ga0325402, IMG submission 207212) | Populus deltoides microbial communities from Bellville, Georgia, United States - Xylem-PdKOR-R3 | ecosystem: Host-associated > Plants > Phyllosphere > Stem > Wood/Secondary xylem... | reverse complement strand
TATTCTAACATAGTTTTCTTGTGAATAGTTTGATTAAAATGTTTTACATGTGCAATTCATATGTCAAAATTAGTTAGTTTAAATGGAAAAATGTAAAAGAAACTCGTATTAATTAGAAATCATTGTTATTTTTAGAAACATATTATATATAATTAGATATATACAAGTAAATTCAAGACTGATGGTGCATAAAAACCAATATTTTTTTAAAAGAAAATTCTAGCCGTTTGACTAGCTAGTACCGAATGGCCTCTCCCTTACCCAATCTCAACTCATCTAAGTTTGTCCATTATTGTCTCAGGCATATCTCTATCAATTTTTATTTTTATTTTAGTTCCAGGAGCTGCACGCACACAGATTTTTTAATACTCTTTTAAGATTGGTGTTAATTTGAATTTTTGACACTAATATATATATATATATATATTTTTTATTAAAAAAAAACAATTTTTCTTATAAATTAATGAATGAAAAATACCTGAAACTAATAGGTCTGTACTTATCAGTTAACATGTACACTGAATTGACCCGTATAAAAATTCTATATAGATAAATTACTTGTATCTATGAAAAAACACACGTGATAGTTATGTAAGTAATTCTTAAACTTAAAATCATTAAGTTATGTTATATGTAAAATGTCATGTTTTGATCTTGACTGTGCATTGCCCTAATAAGAGTAATGAACAAGCAAACATTGATTATAACATGAGTTATATATGAAAATATTTGAGTGATCAAGAGAGGATTTATCATTCTAGATAAATTAGAAAAGTGTTTCACCAGTTTTCAAATAGTAAGGTAAAATGTGATTTAAAAAGAGTTTTAAATTTTATTTAAGAAATCAATCATTTAGATGTTGAGAATAAACATAATTTGACAGAGTAAACACACTTCATATTATAATATATAAATCAAAACATTCATGATGAATAGATAATAATTACTTCGTAAAACTACTTACTAAAAAATTAAATCAAACTACTAGTAATTTTTTAAATATTTGAAGAATCATTACTTGCTGATAAATGATGTGCTTGATTTTTAAATATAAATTAATTAATTAATATATTATAATAAATTAAATTATTTATTTTATTTAAATTATTAGTTTAGAATCATGACCTGTTATACATCTAACGAGTCATGTACATTATTAAAATCATTGTTGAGGCACACTTTTCTAGCAAAACAAAGAGCGGCTAAGAAGAAATTCTGCACGAGTTATCAGTGTCCAAAGGACCAAATAAGTTCAACGAGAATGGGTCATATATGACGTGGCAACCGAAACAACCAACCAGCGTTAGGATTCAAGAAATGTCGAGGTCAGCATCGTTGGCGGCTAATACTCGTGAAAGAAATTTGTTTTGACTTTTAGAAATCGTAGTCTTTGGGATTAGTGTACAGTTTACACGGGCACGGTGACCCAAGAACACGCCTCGTTTTCGACTTCCAGCCGTCTTCGGCCTCACTTCTTCTCTCTTGTCCTCAATAGATGATAACCCCCTCTTCTCTCCTCCCCCGCCAGAAACCAGTCTCGTTTCCTCTCATTTTCACCTTATTTTTAATACTCACAGAGAACAAGTAAGTATCCATCTCCAGTAGCCGTACGTATATCTCCTTTTCAGGTCGAAAGAAACGTTTCCGAATTCGTGTCATAATTCGTCCAAGCTTGATTTATCGATCAATTGACCATGAGTTATAGTTGAGCTTTCATGGGTCTGGAATTGACCCCGTGCGAAAAGAAAATATAACGATAACAGCTGATCTCCTGTTGTAAGTCAATATCCACATTGATGCTCCGCATCAGCCAAGTAATGTACACAGTAACACAGTTGACCACTATTTCGTCTGGTAATAGCATACAACATCAATTTACACTTTGCAGACGCACTAGAGTTCTAGATCATTGCATCATCGGACAGTAGATCACTGCACTGTTTGAGACTTGGAAGAGTCATCTGATGCATGTAAATTCAGTTTCTGTGGGCAGGATAGCATGACCATATGAATTATGATGGTAAAGTAATTCGGAATCACGGCGAGGTTGCACGGTCAAATAAAAAACCCATTCTTGCGTGATTAATTTCATTCTCAAGCAGAAAACTAGGATCACACAGCAAGAATGGCGAGAACGAAATCCCATGGTTGAAAAAGAAATCTTATTGATATGGAGGTGGAGAAATAAACTCAAATTAAGTATCCAATGATATGAATTCAGGTGCTAAAATTAAGAAAATGTAAACTAGATAATCCAATGGCTACCAGCTGTTGAATTAATGTCTTTTGCGCGTAACGTTGTAGATACACACGAGACGAGATGATCTTTACCTAACAAGATTACCAAACACAAGTACTTGTACTCTCGAGGAAAAGGGAGAAGATAATAGCATTTCTTGATGATATCGATAGCCAATTAAAATATACTAACTGTGTAATTTCTGAGTAAAAAAGGTGGGGTATCATGTACATTTCGAAATATTTTTTAGTGTTACATTTTTTTTCTTTACAGTTTTTTTTTATTTTTACACTTTAAATATTTATCACTCTACACTTGGTCTATTTATACTTTTTTTTTTCTTATCTTTATTTTTTTGTGAATTTTTTAATTTTTTTTCTTTACACTTTTTTTCTGAAAAATTATTATACAATGACAAAGAAAATATTGTTTTACTATAGCAATTATAAAATTATTTTATTTTTTTACTACGTTAAAAAATAACTTGAGATCTTCTATATTTTTATTAATGCATATGATTTTTATTATATTTTATTATATGTAGACATTGACTTTTTGATTCATGTTTATATTTTTCGCTCCATGTCAGATTAAAAACACGTTAATAACACCTAGACATTAATTCTTTTACATTAGAAAAAAAGTTACTCGACCTACATCGAGATAAGTTGAATAGACACGTTAACATTTTATTTTTTGTATTTATTGATATATACATTTCTCAATGTATTTAATTAAATGCATATGTATACTTTTTTTATTTATAATAAGAATTAAAAAAAACATTTAAAAAACTTATATATTTATTGTCAAAAAAATTATTCTACCTACTACTATTTCCAATTCCAATCCCAATCCATCACAGGTTAGATTTGCATGGTTTAGTGTGTATTTATTATTATTATTATTATGAAAAAAGCTTTTAAAAAAAATATTAAAAATATATCATAATAATTTTTAAAAACAATTATCTAAAATACAATTGAGCCTCGTCGCAAAACATCATCTTAATGTCAACGGTCAAATAAAAAACTTACTTAGAACCCTTCCTAACTCAAAATAAAAACCAACCCTAGACATCAACTTCTTGTATTGTCAACTACAGAGCAAAACACAACTTGAACAAAGAATACGAAATGAAGCTAGTCTGGTCACCTGAAACAGCCTCCAAGGCCTACATCGATACTGTCAAATCTGTATGAAAACAAACTTTTCTTTATTATTTTACACAGTTTATTGCTATCCATATATTCTGCTTGTTCATGATTTGATTAAAATATTCGTGAGTTTTAATTAATTTGTTTGCAGTGTGAGGTTCATCAAGAATCCAGTGTCGCTGAGCTTATTTCAGCCATGGCTGCAGGATGGAACGCCAAACTTATACTAGAAACATGGTCACAAGGTGGAATTCTTGCCACGAGTATTGGTCTAGCCATAGCTAGCCGCCACACGGATGGAAGACACGTTTGTATTGTGCCTGATGAACTATCAAGATCGCAATATGAGGAAGCCATGGGAGAGGCTGGGATATCCCCAGAAATTATTATTGGGGAGGCAGAAGAGGTTATGGAGGGGCTGGCAGGCATAGATTTTATGGTGGTGGATTCACGGCAAAGGGATTTTGCTGGAGTATTGAGGGTGGCAAAGCTGAGCAGCCGGGGTGCAGTTTTGGTGTGCAAGAATGCTAGTTCAAGGAAAGAGTCAAGTTTTAGATGGAGAAGTGTTGTTGATGATGGATCGCGACGACTTGTGCGTTCTGTATTTCTTCCTGTAGGGAACGGTCTGGATATTGCACACGTAGCCACCAGTGGGGGAAGTTCTAGTAATTCAGGCAAGGGTGAAAGCCGATGGATCAAGCATGTCGATAGACAATCAGGGGAGGAGTATGTCATCCGAAAGTAATCTCCCATGGACATGAATTTGATGTTCTTCAGTTTTATGAATAGAAATTTCGCCTTTTCTCGCCTCTTTCCTCTTCTTTAGCAGACAATGACTTGTACAGATAAAACTTTAAGAGAGAGAGAGAGAGAGAGAGAGAGGGAACGAGAATTTAGTTGGCGTATTATTTTTTTAATATTGTTTTGTTGTTTCTTTTCACCCTCTTCCTTTATAACCCCCCCGCTAAACAGTACAGGGATTTTCTGATGAAAAATATACGGGAACTCCCAGCCTATTACCAGATAGCCAAATCAACGGTCGTTTTGAATCGCAAGAATTTTGAGGCCAAACAGGCAGGCACATGTGCACCAGCTTTCTGCAAGAACGAGGTATAAAGAGTGGGGAAATAAATTTGCTTAGCTTTTTTTCTTCCCAGGCAGTAAGCGTGCTATGAGAACTTTAATTGCACGTTGTGAAATATCTAGAAGCGATATGGACAAGTTGAAATCCCTGTAAAACCAATCCACACTTGTGGTGGTGCAACTTCGACAAAAGTTAGATCTTAAGCTGTAAAAAATTCACTATCTATTCAATCAATAGCCTTCAATGACTGGTCATACGCAGCATCAAATACTTTCCGGCAGCCTCTATTTCTGGAGGACTTCTGGGGTGTAATTTGATCCATCTTTACTTGTCAACTGGATTTTCATCATGAAACTGAACAGTCGATGCTTTACATATATTCCTACATGGAACATGTTTACAAGGAGAAAAAACAATTCATGTAACCACCCAAAAAATTGATAATACTAAACTCTGGCGGGACTTCAATTCACAAATTGCTCCAAGATTGATAGGTTTACTAATAAACAATCTAGTCCCAACTGTCCCGACTTCTTCTAAAAGCCTTCTTGTCTGAAAGGGCTTTCTTACTTCTCAGTCGCTTCTGCTCCCCGATAGAAGCCCTGTTAAACAGGGAAATTTTAGCAAGAGTCAATCCTGAAACCTTCACAATCTAACCATGCTAACTTAGATTAGATAACGAGGGAAGCATAGGGAAATCCAGATATTTCTTGGAAACTACAGGGGTTCTAAAAAAAACGAGGGAAGTAGGCACAGCGCAAAAAGAGATGCAATTGGAAAATACAGATGGTTAGTAACACTTACAGCTTGGCAATTTTCTTCTTTTGCTCTTCCGAAGGGGGTGGTGGAACACTAGAAGCCGCATCAATGATTGCCTGTTAGCTCAGCAAAACAGAAACAACTAAGAAATATAGTAGACAATGTAATGAACCGTCAAGCAAGGAAATTTTAACAGCATGTGACAGAGTGATATAGCATAGATCATCTGCATATGAGTTCAGAATTGAAGAAACAAAAGGCAAGCTCATTTCATTTATGTGCCAGACACCGTTTGGTCTACTATCTCAAGAATTGTGTTTATAATAGAAAGCAATGAACGATCACATACTCTTTGGTACCTGTAGTTTTTCTAAAGCATCGGCAACGTTACCCCTGAGGAAAGAATCAAAGCAATTGTTCAGCAGCAAATAGGCAAAAGGGGTAGCAGAATAGAAAAAAAAGGAGCAGAAACTAACGTCTGTGTTCTAGTCTTTGTTGAAGAAATCACAATCTCACCATCCTTGTTAATGCGATTCTTTTCCTGTTCACAGAGAGAAAAGCAGATTGAGAAAAGACTGCATGACTATTGTTAGGGTATTTTTATAATTGCTTACATACTCTATATATATGTGTGTGCACGCGCGCGGTGTGGGTCTAGCAGTGTTAAACACACAACACTTCTCTTCTTTTCTTGTCTCTTTCCTCTTTTCTTCTCTTCATCATTTCTGCTTCTTCTTTCTCTATACTAGTGGCATAATCATTTAGGGCATCCTTCTTTTGTAGCCTTAAATAGTACTTTTTTTCAACTCTGTCCAAACAGTGTAATGTGAAAAACTTATTATGTGATGCATGTGAATTTGCAAAGCACACACGTGCTACTTAGTCACTTATTAATAAGAGAAGCATTGCATCTTTTGTAACTATTCATTCTAATGTTTGGGGTCCTCGTTAAATTGTTTTCTCAATTGGTTTTCGATGGTTTGTCAACTTCATTGATTGTTACAGTTGCACCTCTTGGGTTTACTTGATCCATAATAAAAAAAAAAAAAAGTGAAGAATACTCATGTTTCCAAAAAATTTATAAGATAGTGTGCACACAATTCAATACTAAAGTACAAGTTTTAAGAAGTGATAATGGTACAAAATATATAGATAAAACCTTTCAAAGTTATTTTATTGATCACGGTATTATTCACCAAACAAGTCGTGTAGATACACCAAATCAGAATGGTATGGCTGAACGGAAGACTTGACATCTTCTAGAAGTTGCAAGATCTCTATGTTCACGATGAATGCTTCAAAATCCTATTGGGATGATTTAGTCCTTACAGTAGCATACCTTATCAACCGAATACCCTTGAGAGTTCTGAATTTTAAATCGCCTGTAGAACTTCTACAAGGAGTTTGCTCCTTTATAGTTCCTCCTAAAGTGTTTGGTTGTGTATGTTTTATTCGAGATCATTGACAAACAATTGAAAAATTAGATCCTGGAGTCTAAAATGTGTATTTATTAGGTAAATGCCACTCAAAAAAGTTACAAATGTTATCATCCTCCTAGTAGAAAAACATTTGTTAGTATGAATGTGATATTTAAATGAAAGTGAGACCTATTTCACTAAGTCATCTCTTCAAGGGGGTAGTAATATAAGTGGTATGAAGGAAGATCTAACTTTGTCCTTATCTCTTTTATGGACTTCTAAACTTGATTCAGAAGATGGAAGTGGTGGCAGAAAGAAAAGGATAGCTCTATGGATGAGGAGAAAGGTGGGGACTCGTAGTAAAGAAGGAGAAAAAAATATATACAATAGATCAAAAGATAAGGAGAAGAAGATCTTTGACTTACTCTCAGAGGAAGCTAATAGATAAAGCTATTTTGCGTACTCTACCAAGCCAAGAGCCAACCTTTGATTCAATGTCATAATCTTCTCGTTCTGGTATGCCTTTTATCCCTATTCTTGAGTCCCATGTTCCTAGTTTTGATGCTAATGATCTTCCTATAGCTTTTAGGAAAGGAGTTTGAAATTGTACAGCGTATCCTATATTTAATTTTATTTCGTATAACTCTTTATCTCTTTTGTATAGAGCCTTAGTATCTTCTTTATCTTCTACATTAGTTCCACGTGATTGGAAAGAAGCTTCAGATGATCCAAATTGGAAATCAGCTATGATGGAGGAAATGAATGTGTTGGCAAAGAATGACACATGAAAGCTTACCACTCTTCATGCTGGAAAGAAAATAATGGGATGTAAGTGGGTCTTTGTTGTTAAACAAAAACCTGATGGAGCTATTAAGAGGTTCAAAGCAAGACTAGTGGTAAAATGCTTCACTCAAACCTTTGACATTGATTATCAAATAACATTTGCTCCGATAGCAAAAATGAACTCTCTACGGGTTCTTTTTATCTTGTGTTGTAAATTTGGGATGGGTTTTACAACAATTAGATGTAAAAAATGTCTTTTTACATGGAGATTTGGAAAAAAGAAGTTTGCAAGGAGATACACTTGGTTTTGCTTGCAAAAGGATAGGGAAAAGTTTGTAAATTAAAGAAAGCCTTATATGAGCTGAAACAACATTCGCGAACATGGTTTAATAAATTTAGCAAAGTTGTTGTCAATTTTAGGTACAAAAAAACTTATGTCGATCACACCTTATTCATCAAACATTACAATGGTAAGATCACAACTCTCATTGAATATATTGAAGATATTGTGGTGACAAATTATAAAGAAGCCACCTTATTAAAGAATTATCTTGCCTAGAGGTTTGAGATCAAGGATTTGGGCAAATTAGGTATTGAGATTGCTCGATCAAATAAAAGCATCTTCATTTCTCAAAGAAAATATATCCTTGATTTATTTGCAAAGACCAAAATGTTGGGATGCAGACCTATTGATTCTCCAATGGAAACCAACCATCACCACAAAGCTTGTGTAGGTGAGTTAGTGGACAAAGGGAGATATTAAAGATTAGTTGGGAGGATTCTCTCTTATATTGGTCCAGACATGGCATATTAAGTCAATGTGGTTAGTCAATTTATGCATAATCATCGCTCATTACATCTAAATGTTGTTTATCGCATTCTTAGATATTTGAAGTCAGCTCCTAGAAAGGAACTGAAAGTCGTTAAATGTTGACTGGTTTGGATCTCTAGATGATAGAAGATCTACATCTGGATATTACATTTTTATTGGTGGTAATCTAGTTTCATGAAGAAGCAAGAAACAAATAGTGATGGTAAGGTCTAAGGTCTAATACAAAAGCTGAATATAGAGCTATGACATATGAAGTTTGTGAATAGTTATGGCTTAAAAATTTGATTGGGGGGGATAACAAGTGATAATCATGTTCCTTTGTTTTGTAATTATCACGTTGTCATTAATATTGCTTATAATTCAGTTCAACATGATAGAACAAAACATATTGGAATTGATAGACACTTTGTCAAGAAGAAAATAAATGATGAGATAATTTGTATATCTTTTGTAAACTCCGAAAATCAATTAGCTGATATTTTACTAAAGATCTTAGTAGCATAAGCATCAGAGACATTTATGCACTATCTTGAGCAAGAATATTGATAGGGTGTTTTTGTAATTGCTTATATACTCTGTGTGTGTGTGTGGTGTGGGTCTAGCAGTGTTAGACAGCACTTCTCTCCCCTTCATATCTCTTTCCTCTTATTTCATCTCTTTTTCTGTCCATCCTTTCTTCTTCTTTCTTTCTCTATTTTTCAGTTATTTCAATCTAGGAAAACCAACGGACCAAAACAACAAGGACAAGCATTGATGATTTAATCCCTTCTCTTGTTGATATAATAGAAGACACGGTTCAGTTTCCAAAAGAAAGGATATATCTAATTTTAATTCCTCCCACATCTGCCATGAGAGAGGGGGTGTATTAATGTGGTCTTATGTACCACTACCGATCCTCAGATCAAGAACACTACCTTGCTACTGTCTGAACACAAAAGTGGAACTAGACTTTGTTGAGTTGATGACATACCATTTGCATGATCCTCTCTCTGATCCTGTCACTTAGCCAATATGCTTTTTTGACATTGAAGCGCATGTCCACCTTGGTGTTAACTGTAAATACAGTTACGAAACCATAGGATTAGGGATCACAAGATACCCAGGATTAGGGATCATAGGACATCAGAAGGAAGAGAATAGACCTTTGTTTACATTCTGGCCGCCAGGCCCACCGCTTCTTGCAAAACTCACAGTGACATGGCCTGCAGAGACATAGATTGAACCAAAAATTACTTGTAGCACAATGAACAAGAATTTATAATAAAGAATGGGGTAAGCAGTATCTTAATCATAGAACAGGTTATACCAGGCATGTGTAATTTTCAAAATAAATTCCCAAAAAACAGCTGACAACCATAAACAAAATAAGCCAACAAGAATATTTAACAACCCAAGAAGGGGAAAGTAGCAGACCCTCTTACTCTATGTTTCCATTTTTCATTTGTGAGAAGAAAACAGAACCTGCTCTAACACAAAGCAAGCCTATGAAAAGCGACAGAATCAGCATCAAGCCAATGTGGGATACAAGAATGCCAGACTCTCAACCAAGATTAATGGATGATCAATAGTCTGGCTGGTAAGCACTTAGATACAGGGTTTTCCAGTAAGCAAAAACTATGTATGCATGCTAATCAACCAAACCGTACGTATGCTCTTTATAAGTTCCAGAGACACTTTTCAAACTAAATCTTTAGTCAGGCAATAAAATTCTGCTGCAACGACCTCTCATGACAATTTTGCATGGTTAATCTTCGGCAAAGCCAAAAGCAGGATCGATTATTAGCATGCCACAGTAACCAGTTCTCACATTGCTGCATCTAAAGCACCGGGTAACACAAGGATTTATAGAGCCCGTAAAGTCAAAAACAGCAAAAAGAAAGGGGAAAAAATCCCATAATAACTTTTATAACAATTTCTAGCCACTGTAGTTGATAAATTTCATCCAGTTATTTTCAACAATAATTAAGATTTAGATTGCTGGATTAAGGTCATCATAAGTTCTACTTGGTTAGGGGAAAAAAATCAACTTGTTATTTAGATAAATTGAGCTAGATATCATATATTTTCTTTTCTTTTCTTCATTTTTTTCATTGCAGTCAAAAACCAGAAAGCAAATATCGGGATTCAATTCCTTCTCCACATTTCCTTCTAATGGGCAAGAAATAAAGCCAAGTATTTATAAATACCGCGTGTGATTTTTGGAGTCGGCTCGTTTCCAACGGCGCTGGCTCGCTCCTCCGCTTCTTGCAGTAACTGATGGACCTGAGACAACCGAGCGGATACCTTCTTATTATCGGAAGCCGCACATTTAATCCGGCAGAAGCTGATTTGGCGATTTGGTACTTCAAGGCTCGCCCAGTGTAAATTACTTAATGTTCTAGTCACAGACAATGGTGGTATTAGTCGATGGTTGAGGAATACTTGTTTGAGAATCATGTTGGTTGTGATTCTGATAACCGCCATTTTTGTGGCTTGTTTACCTCTGCTTTTATTTTATTTTTATTTTTTTAAGCAGAGTGAAACCTAGTTAAGTTACAAGTGAGATTGTTGCTCTGTTTAAATTTCCGCCCAGTGGTTCATGGTTCTTTAACCAATGCCAATGATGCCGCCCAGATTGGCAATAGGCCTCTCTCCAAAAAACCAAAAAAATTAAAACATTTTGAGAATTGAAGTATTTGATTAAAAAAAACAGCAATAAATATATTTTTTAAATAATTTTAGAATAATTTTTTATATTTTTAAAATAAAGGTATAAGAAATATTTTTTTAAAATAATATTTATCATTTTTTATTTTTAAAATATTCATATAAAAAATTTAATTTTAAAACTATCCAACTAAAATATATAATATTATTATTATAATTTTAAAACTTGAAATAAAATCGAGTCCGAAGAATTAATTCTATATTTTTTAAAAATATTATTAAAATAAAACTATTTTGATCCAAAAAGATATTAACCTGCTTTTTTTACTAGATTAATCTTTTTCTTTTACTAGATTAATTTTTTTTTTATTTTTTTTAAAAAAACTCTAATTAGTCTAAGCCCAAGTTAGAAAGATCAATTGGTAAAATCAGATTTTATACTATTATTAATTTTAACATTAAATATAATTTAAAGTTAATATAATAATCATAAACATCTTATTATTTTTAATAATATATAAGCTTAACAATAATATATATTAGAAGTAAAATTAAAATAAATTTTTTTGTATTTTATTTTATCATATAAATCATCAACCACAAAAAAAAAAATCTATTACTGCATTATAATATACCAAAAGACAAAAAAATAAAACCCCTTAGATCAACCATTTTATTTTATTTTAGAGATAAATAAGTTATTTTAGTGTTTAAAAAATTTGGAAAAAGCATATGCCCTCTAACAGACAAGACCAAATTACCCCTAGCACAAAGGATTCCATTTTTCCACTAAAAGATAAAATGATAATTTCGTATATATTTTTGTTACAAAATGCAGACAGTAGGAACGACACCCTGAGGATTCCAAGTTGAACTCTAAAGGGTTTCATATATCACTAGCATTATTATACACACCCGAAACTAAGGTCCAATACCATATGTTGTAGCATCCAGTGAAAAATGAAGATCTCAATACAATAAGCGTGGTCGTACGGAAAGAAGAATCACTGGCAGCAATCATCCAAGATGAACTTTACTGACCATCTTATCTGGCTGCAGCTGACGCATACATTGTGGAACAGATTGCTAAACAGCTACAGCTATTTCCCATCTCCATTCAAATACTACAAGGGAGTAGGGAAAAGTGGGTACAGCACGGGGAAGGAAGCATGTTTGATTGCTTCTTAATCCATTTGCCTATTTGATGCGTCTCCTCACTGCTTCTTAGGATAACCGATCATGTCTTTGACATCTGATGAACCTTTCCTCCTTCCAGACTGCTGTTTGCCTGAAGATCCTGCCCCAACTGTGGTGTCTGGTGCCATTCTCCCAGAGTGCTGTGATTGTTCTGCAGAAGGAAGAGCCCAACCTCCTCTGCTTGCCTGTGCATTCTGTCCACTTCTGCTAGCCCCTGTACCTCAAAATTATAAAGCAAAATAGGAATCAGTAACCCCAACAAAAACAGATATCTTACATAATTGGGTCAAAATTGAGAATCAGTTTTTACACATTCATCCAATACATGCATATCCATTTAATTGGCGAGGGGCAAAGATAAATAGCGAAGTACAAATGTGCACCAAAATATACAAAGCTATTCCCAACAGCTTAAGCCACATCAACTACCTAACACACAATCCTAAGTACATGGATTTGGGTAATTTATCGGGAAGGAAATTATGAACTTGCTGAAATTTGACAAATATCTTACATAACCATTTACACTGCAAGGTAAAGAACTGTAACCATCCCTCCCTCACCCTTATTCACGTGTAATTTGCATATCAAATGCACTAATTGATTCTTAAAATTAAACTAAAATGAAACAACCCCCATGTTTTCCAGGGCAGTGTTCTTAGTCTCTGTGCTATAACATGCATAGTTGCCACTCAATTTTTATACAACTGCTTCTATACAGCAGCCAGTCACATGAATCACAAGAGACAGTACAGTAAAAAAATCTTCACAGGTCTATCAGCAACTCAACATTATTATAGCAAATAAGCATCTTGCTAAAAAAAAATAAAAAAAAAAAGAGAAAGACACCTTGACACAACAAACATCCTATCCAGCAAGAACACAGCAATTTTTGAAGTACAAGCATCACTGCAACAATAAGAGAAGAGAGCACTTCAAAGCAGCCAAAGCAAGCTTACCAATGTTATCAATCCCAGTGAAACTTCCAGTCCAGCCAGGCAAATGCTTTCCAGCATTTCCCTTCCAAGCTTCTTCAAAACCAGTAAGCTCATCTAGTAACACACAGATCCCAATCTTCAACTTAATCCTTTTGGGCATGTAAATATGAATCGGGACATGATAGAAAATATGACTGTACCTTCATTGAGATTGTGCAACATCTGCATTGTATTCACCCTACCATCTGAATTAAGCTTCCTTGTAAGGCTATGGCCCTGTAAAATTATCCCAAAGCATTACAACACATTCTATACATCAAAAAAGGAAACCTAAAAAGCGAAAGCAAAGGCAAGAATAGCAAAATGACATTACGTAAAACACTAAACAAATACCTTGTTGTGAAGTCCTCTAGACACCTTGTGAGTTGCTTGGCCGGTAGCACTATCAGCTGCTTTGCTTTCTTCGAAAGTCAACTGTTTCACAAGGTCACATAAATAACAGAACTAAGGAACCAACTGCAAACATCTCTCAAGAGAAAAATAACTCACTCCATCACTCCCTGCCCTCCTCGTCTTGGAAGAAGTATAGTACGCTCCATTTGCACCACCATGTGTGACAGTCGAGCTCTGAAAAGTGAAGCTGCGTCCTTGGGGTTGTGACTCCATACCATTGAAGCTACTATAATCATTGCTATACTGCAAGTGCTTGCTCTTTCTCGCTGTAACAAGGAAAAATGACTTGTTTACGCGGTCTAACAATTATCAACAGCAAAATAGATAAGATACCATGTACCAGAAAACAGAATACAAGAAGACGTCTCACCTTCAGCTTCATCATCTGGGTCCTCAACGTATGGCTCCTTGCTCGACCTACCATGTTTCCTAGGATTCTCTTTCTTCTCTCTATCTCCTTCACCTTTCTCATTATCAGAATCTAGCTCTTCAATAATCGGCCCCCTTGATTTTTTCAGCTCTGGAGCTTGGTGATCAGCAAATCCAGATGGATGCAGATTGGGAAAAGGAGATGGATGCATATTGGGGAAAGGAGATGGAAGCATATTGGGAAAAGGAGATGGATGCATATTGGGGAAAGGAGATGGAAGCATATTGGGAAAAGGAGCTGGATGCATATTAACAAAAGGATTTCCACCAGAACCAAAGAAATTCGACTCGAGCATGCCTCCAAATGGGCGTGTGAAAAAGGGATCATCGAACGGATCCCTTCCCCCAAAAATATCAGACAGCAAACTTCTCTGGCCCCCAAAGCCACCAAAACCACCAAAAGGGTCACCATTATCAAAGAAAGGATCTCTGTTACCCCTGCCTCCTTGCATTTTCAAACAACCACAAAACCTGGAAAACAGGAAAACAGGAAAACACCATTCACTTTATAATTAAAAAAAAAATCGGAATTTTGGATGATCAAAGTAGACAATGATCATAATTTATATCGCCCCGTTTGTAACTACCGTAATTAGAACTAAATTCTATAGAGAAAAAACACAGAATTGGTACTCGCAGAAATTAACAAGACACTGATCAAAATACAAAACCCTAGATACCAGAGAAGGGGGAGACAGAAAGAGTACCTTCAAAGAGGGAAATAATGGCGATTTTGAGAAATTCCAAGAAGCAGTCGAATCAAACCCTAACAGCCAAGATGAGACTTTAGAGATGTAAGGGGTTTCGTGAATTTTTTTTGGTTTGTGTTGTAGGGGTATAAATGCTAACGGAAACCGACTCTGGAAATGAGAAAAGGAAGACGTGGAAGGGTCTGGTATGGCCACGGCTGGTACAGATATTTATTATCAACGAAAGTGCATATTAGTCGCTATAGTTGTCCATTAATTCCACTTCGGTTCTATTGCTTATATACCTTTTAATATCAGCCTCATTTGTCAGTTTCAAATCTTTTTAGTGAGAAAATTTTGCTTCATGTTTTTTCATATACTAGTATATTCAACTATGTTCCGCAGCCGTGGGTAAAACTAATTTTTTTTAAATGTAAAAAAAATATTAATAGCTTAGAAAATTTTTTAACAAGATTATTGAATATGACCAAATGTTTGTTTAAGATTATAATTATGATTGTGGTTTAAAGTATTTTTTAAAAAAATACATTAAAATAAAAAAAATTATTTTTGACACATCATCAAAACGATCTGAAAATATAAAAACTAAATTACATTTTAAGCAAAAAAAATTAAAATTTTTTTGAAACTCGGTTTTCACTGCATTCCCAAACACACATTAAGTGGATTAATTTTAAAATCTCCCGACTTAGCTCTTTGTCTTACTTAAGTTTTCAATTAAACTGTATGAAAGTTAGTTTGACTTAAATCGATCAATTTCATAGATCCAAATACAACCTTAATGATTGATAAAAAAAACATGATTTAGCTTGTAAAAAAACTTTAAGATGACAATTTTTTAAAAAAAATACTAAGACAATGACAGATTGGATTGAGTTTGGTCCCCATGCGCCCTGGGTCATAGACTCTATTGAGTTCAATAGCTTTTTTCTTATATACTTTTTTATTTATTATATGATAAAAATGATGCTCACAAAATTAAATAGCAACCTAAAAATAAACACTTATTTAAGATAATTATCCCTATAAAAATCAACAATGCAGTCTATTTCTCATCCAATCAAGTATTAAAAAATAAAATCAAAAAAAGAATAAATTAAAAAAACAAAAGACCAGAAACAAAAAAAAAACATATATTATCGATAAGTAAACTCATCAAACCTGTGAATTGAGTAAGCTAGGCTGGTACGTCAAACCTGTAAACTAAGTTATGGACTCCACTATGATTATAAAACTATTTTTTATTTAATTATATGATAACAAAAATAGACAATTGCAAAATCAAACATCAACCCAATACCAAGATGTTTTTTTTAGATCACGATAATTTTATAAATGACGAAGCAAAACCATTTAAAAAAATTAAACTTGTCAAACTAAAGAACCAAGTGAACCAGCCAAATTTGTGAATAAATCCACTGACTTTTATAAAGTTTGATGACATAACAAACTATTTTTTTTTAACTATATGAGAAAAAAACAGACAATAAAAAAAGTCAAGCTCGGTTATTTAAAAAAAAACCCACCAAACTCGTAAACTAAGGTAACCCGAGTTACCATGAGAAACTTGCAAACCATGTTAGCCTCATAGAAACGTAAAATAAAAGAAAATAAATTATGAAGTCAAATTCTCAATCATCCCACTATTAAAAGATGAAATCGACAAAAAGAAATTTGAAAAGAAAATCACAACAAAAATCCATAAAGAAAAAAGAAAAAAGAAAGAAATCAAAATAATGTGGATTACTATTGTCATTCATAGTGCAATGTGTGTGGGTGAACAATGATTTCCTCACACCTTTTAATTTTTGTTACTTTATAAAGTTTAATAACATAACATTTCTCATAAACTATTTTTTAATTATATGAAAAAACAAATAGACTGTAAAAAAAATCAAGTTCATTTAAAAAAAAGACAACCCACCAAACTCTAAAATCTAAACAACCTGGGTTACCTCGGCAAATCCGTAAACCACGTTAACCTCATAAAAAAAAGCAAATTACAGAGATAAATTCTCAACAATCTCAATTTTAAAAAATAAAATTGACAAAAATAAAATTGAAAAAAAAACATAACAATTTTTTCTTAAAAAAAAAAGCAAAACCCCGTGGATTACTATTACAATCCCCAATGCAATGGGTGTTGGGTGAATAGTGGTTTCCTCCATCCTTTGTTTTTTATTACTTTATAAAGTTTAATAAATGACTTTCCTCAAAAAAAAA
>Ga0325402_1002224_pt1 | contig 16881 bp, 10 predicted proteins | sample PopdelMetagenome_22_FD_207212 | JGI IMG/M metagenome (GOLD analysis project Ga0325402, IMG submission 207212) | Populus deltoides microbial communities from Bellville, Georgia, United States - Xylem-PdKOR-R3 | ecosystem: Host-associated > Plants > Phyllosphere > Stem > Wood/Secondary xylem... | reverse complement strand
AGTAAGGAAAGAGTGCGCCTGCCGCACTCCCCATGTCAAGTGAGGAGGCGCTATTGCCCAGCCAATTTTCCACCCTGTCAAGGAGAATGTCTTCCCTAAGGAATTCAAAGTCACAGTCCGTTCATACATTCCTGGAAGAGAGGCCATAGAAATGTGATCTGCTTCGAAAGCCAATTTATCATAAACTTCATCAGTGAAAACTAGTACATCATTCTCAATGCAAAGTGATGCGATAGTACTAAGCTCCTCCCTAGTAAACATCTTTCCAGTTGGATTATGTGGAGTGTTGATGAGAATTGCACGAGTATTCTTTGTGATGGCTGATTTAAGCTCGTCAATGGGAACAGAAAAGGCTGGTGGGCACAATGTGATGCCCTTTATCTTGGCACCAGCCATTGATAATGTGGCTTCATATGAATCATAGAAAGGAGCAAAGACGATAACTTCATCGCCAGGATTTATCAAGCCTAGCATAGTTGCAGCTATCGCTTCAGTGCACCCAGATGTAACAGTAATTTCTTTATCAGGGTCCACCACAAGCCCGGTATCTTTCTTGAATCGCTCAGCAATGGCAGAGTTGAGATCTGGAACCCCGTATCCACGAGCATATTGGTTCTTTCCATCTTTAATAGCTTGGATGGCAGCTTCTTTGACAAACTCGGGACCATCAAAGTTGGGAAAACCTTGGCCAAGATTTATTGCTCCATATTTGATGGCAAGCGAACTCATCTGTGTGAAGATTGTGGTTTTGAACTTCTCCAAACGCTTTGCAACCTGCAGAAAGGCCAAAATATTAGAAGGAAGAAAGGGACTCCAAAAACAAAGATACTGAGGCGTGTGATTTATTAACTTGATATGGAACTATTCATCAAACCATTGCAGAATGAAATCATTGCTTCATATGATGAATTAACGTAAACTTAAGGAATCCACAGTGCTTGACCAAATATTTACGGGTTCAGAGAAAAATAGGGCAATACATTTCAAGCCATGTATTGCCACGATAAAAGTTGTGATTGAGTTTAAAGGAAGCACGGTGAAGGAATAGTGTGTTTTCATTAGTTATCACAAAACTAACTCAATTTTAGCTCCAACCAAAACAATTAACTCCAGCCTACCACCATAACTCGATTTGAGCTCCAACCAAAACATAATAGCCCAACAAAACCAGAGGTTTAAGACTGCTCACCAACTTAGCATTGTGAACCAAAGTCAAGACAAATCTAATAGTTAAAGTTTTCCAACAATAACAACCCCCTGATTGCGCCCTAGCTAAAAAGCTCTCTTTTTTATGCTCCTCAAACCATTAACCATCATTCAAGCAAATCATTTGATTGGAAAACGAAGCTAAAAAGAAGGATAGCGAAAAAGTCTACACAGATCCAAAATTGGACAAATGATTAAACAGAATCATAAAGTGATCTCGGCCCTAAGACTGAATTATTAAGCAAATTGAAAATTAGAGTTAATCACACAAAAAAATCAAAATAAAAACCCATATCGAAAATAAACTATGGGCGTACAAAATTAGCTAAGAGAGAAAAAAAGGGATTGGGGTACTTGTAATGGCTGTTGGGTCTTCCGCGTTGAGTCGTTTTGAGTGGAAAAGGCATCCTTCTGTGTCGTGGAAACGGAAGGTGAGGAGGCCATGAGAGAAGGGTAAGAAACGATTCCTCTGCTTGTAGAGCTAATAGAGGCAATGCTTTTTTTGTGGAGAAGCAGTTGCTTTGAAAATGAAAAGGTTGAGAATGTCAAGGGTTTAAAGCTCAGTGGCGTGGGCATTTTGCAAGGCGTCCACGGACATTGACTCTGCATCACAACGTCAAAAGCTCCAGTGCCGTCAAAGGGGCTGCTACCTCTATTAAGGATTCTTGATGCCGGGTTTTGTGTGATAAGAAATAAGTAGTTATTTATTTTATTAGTTATTAAGGGTACACTATTGTCTTTATAATTTTTTGTTTTAGTTTATATATAGTTTTTTTTTTTTTTTTTGTATTTAGGTTAAGTTAAAAAATTTTTTTGAATAATTCATTACATTATATAATATCAATGAAACTCTAAGCCTTCTCTCTTTATTTTTTTTAAAATTATTTAACATAATATTAAAGCATATTTGCATAGAATGAGACTTAATCTCAAATAAAATTTTCTCAAACATAGGTTTATTTAACATTTTTTTGGAGTGATCATGTAATTCCTTCAGTTTCTACAATTTACTATTTCGTTTTCCCTTCTTTTGCATTATGTTTTTCTTTATTTGTTGATTATAGCCACTAAAAGAGACAACTCACTTCAATATGTAAATGTGAGGTTGGATAGAAAAAATTATTCGTATTAGAGTTATATGATGAAAAATTTTTGTAAGGGTAAAAAGATATGGGGATATGTTAGTAGAACACTTATGAAACCTAAGAAAACTGATGAGGGTTATACTGCTTTGATAGATGTTTGGGAAGCAAACAATGCAAAGATCATTACTTGGATTAACAATTCTGTTGAGCATTCCATAAGTACACAGCCGGTGAAGTATGACACAACAAATGAGATTTGAGATCATCCGCAAAGGTTCTTTACTCAATCAAATTTTACAAAGCAGTATCAATTGGAGAAAGACATATGAGCTCTTAACTAGAAGAATATTAATATTTAGGAGTTTTATTTTACTATGATAGATCTTTGAGATCAATTGGCTCTTATAAAATCAACAGAATTAAATGCATATGGTGCCTATATTAATCGTAGAGAGCAGCAATGATTGATATAATTTTTAATAACATTTCACAATGATTTTGAAAGACTTAGAGATTTAATTTTACATCGTTCTCCATTTCCTTCTATTGACTCAGTTGTTAGTGAGTTATTGACTGAAGAAATATGTCTTTGGTCTTATTCTAAAAAAGGGATTCTTTTTACCTCTAATCCTTTTATGCTAGTAGTATCTTTTAAGTCATTCTCCATTAATAAGAATAAGTTTTACATAAGATTTGCCTTCGACGAGTGTAATTTCTGTAAGTAGAAAGGTCATTGAAAGGCTTAGTGTCTTAAACTGAGACAACATAATCAAGCTTAGAAACCTAGTAATCGGTCACAATCTAATGTTTATAAACTATCTCAGGGTTACAAACCACTACACTATAATATTGCAGCAACAATCTCATCAAGTCCTTTCACTGATCCTAGTACAATTTCGAAAGTTTCTCTCCTTATAGTCATAAGCTATGTCTACTTCTTCTTCAGTAGGTTAGTTATCTCATAGTTTTTCAGGTATGTCACATCCTAAATGAATTTTGGATTCTGGAGCTTCACATCATATGTCTCTAGATTCTTCATCTTTTATTTTTGTGTCCCCTTCATCTTTTAATCATATCATGACTGTAAATCGCACTCATATGCCCTTAACATGTATTGGTTTTGTTATCACACCTCACTTGTCTCTTCCTACTGTCTATCTTATTCTGAATCTCACATTAAATCTTGCTTCTGTTAGTCAAATATATGATTCTGGTGATTATTTAGTTATTTTTTCCTTTTTTTATTTTTGTGTGCAGGATTTGCAGTCTCAAAAGTTAACTGGGACAGGCCGTAAAGAGAAGAGACTCTATATTTTGGATGAGTTAAAAGTGTTAGTTAATGTTGCTACTAATGTTGATTTAACTTCTTTTTGTTGGAGTCCTTCTTCTTCTAATTTTTATTTATGGCATTCTCGTCTTGGTCATGTTTTGTCTTCTCGTTTAAGATTTTTGGTATCCACAGGAGCCTTAAAAAATTTAAAACTTATAATATTTCTAATTATAGTAGATGTAAACTAGCAAAATTTTCCGCTTTACCTTTTAATCAAAATATTTTTATTTCTTTTTCTCCATTTGATTTGATGCATTTTGATATGCGGGGACGTTCTCTTGTTTCCATAAAAAAAAGGGTCTCAATATTATATTTCTTTTATTAATGATAATACTCCTTATTGTTAGGTTTATTTAATGAAACAACATTATGAATTCTTTGAGATATATACAGCTCTTGTCAACACACAACATTTTGCTATTATTAAATGTTTTATGTGTAATTTGGGTGGAGAATACACCTCTAATAAATTTTATAAGTTGTTTGCCTGAGATGGAACTATTCACCAAATCTCGTGTATAAATACTCCTGAGCAAAATGGCGTTGCTGAAAGAAAACATAGGCACATTGTTGAAACTGCTCATTCTCTATTGTTGTTTGCTTCAATTCCTAGTGTGTTTTGAGGCAAAGTTGTTCTTATTATGGTAGGTTTGATTAATATAATTTTATTTTCTCATATTTTATGTTTATCTTTTTTTGAAAAGCTATATGAGTATGCCCCTGATATTCTTTCTTTAGAGTTTTTATTGTATTTATTTCGTTCTTCGTCCTCATATAGAATGCAGCAAGTTTTCCTCTCGATCTGTTATTTGTGTATTTCTTAGTTATGGTAAAGGTAAAAAGGGTATCGTTTCTTTTATCTAATTACTTAGAAACTTTATGTGTCTCATCATGTTATTTTTCTTGTGCATATACCTTTCTTTTCCATTCCATTCATTACTCATAACTTGACTACATTTGATCTTATTCGTATAGATCATTTTTCTAAGGATTCTGATAGTTTATCATCTCAAGTTCCTAGTACTTCAAATACCCCTCCTCATGTTCGACCAATTCGTACTAATCATTCTACAAGTATTAACACTTTACTCTCCAGCACATCTAAAGCTACATTCACCTCTATGGTCCCTCCAACTTCATCTGAAATTGTGGATCTACCTCTACGTCAATCCATACGCATTCATAAGTCCACAAAGTTACCAGATTTTTCTTATTCTTCATCATTTAATTCCTTTTTAACTTCTATTTATTATCTCATTGAGCCCTCTTCCTATAAAGAGGCAATTCTTGATTCTCTTTGGCAACAAGCTATGGATGAGGAACTTTCTGCTTTGCATAACATAGATACTTAGGATTTGGTTCCTCGACCTTTTGATAAGAGTGTTGTTGGTTGTCGTTGGGTATATAAGATCAAGATTAATTTTGATGGATCTATTGAGCAATACAAAACTAGATTGGTTGCAAAAAGATACTCTCAATAGTATGGTATAGATTATAAGAAGACATTTGCTACTTCTGCAAAAATGACTACTATTCATATTCTTATTGTAGTAGCTTTGGTTTGTCAGTGGTATTTCGCTCAACTTGATGTTAAAAATATTTTCTTGAATGGAGATCTTTAAGAAGTTTATATAGTGCCCCCTCTTAGTGTTTCATATGATTCTAGGTATGTTTGTAAGCTTAAAAAAGCATTATATTGTCTCAAACAAGCATCTTATGCTTGGTTTGAGAAATTATCTATTGTGATCTCTTCTCTTGGTTTTGTTTCTTGTAGTCATGATTATGTTATTTTTGTTAAGTGCATTGATGCTAGTCATATCATTTTGTCTTTATATGTTGATGACATGATTATTATTGGTGACGATATTAATTGTATTTTAATTTTGAAAACATAGTTAGTTAGACAGTTTGAAATGAAAGATTTGGGTTCTCTACAATACTTCATGGGTATTGAGGTAGCCTACTCCCCTATAGGTTATCTTCTTTCTCAGTAGAAATATGTTATAGATATTTTTGAGCGGGCTATACTTATTGATAATAAGACTATAAATACTCCTATTGAGATTAACGCAAGGTATTTTTTCTGATGGTTTACTCTTGCCAAATCCCACTTTATATTGTACTATTGTTTGAAGTTTGGTATATCTCATTATTACTCGTCCATATATTGTATATGTTGTTCATGTTGTTAGTCAGTTTGATGCTACTCCTACTTTTATTCATTGGGCAGATGTTCTTTGTATTTTACGATATCTTTGGAGCATAGTCTTTTAGAGTCTTATACTTCTATCCACCTTTTTCTTAGAGTTGTGTGCATACTCTGATGTTGATCATGACAGTGATTCCACAGATAGTAAGTCTATTACTGGTTTCTATATTTTTTTAAGTGATTATCTTATTTCTTGAAAGAGAAAGAAACAATTTATTGTTTCTCAATCTTTAATCGAATTAGAGTATCATGCTATGACATCAACTACCAAAGAGATTTTTTTGGTTATGTTGGTTACTTACAAATATGAGAGTTTTTTTTTCTCATCTCATTCTTATGTATTGTGACAACCACAATTCTATTCAGATTGCTCACAACTTGGTTTTTCGTGAACAAACTAGGCACATTGAGATCGATTGTTATATTATTTGTCATCATCTCAAACATGGCACCATTACTTTACCTTTTGTTTCTTCTTCTTCACAGATTGTAGATTTCTTTACAAAGTTACATTCTATTTCCCACTTTTCGTCTTCTACTTGGCAAACTCTCTATACTTGTAATTGTCGCATCGTAAATTTGAGGGGAGATGTTAAGAAATATAGGGTTATTTTGTTTTATTATTTATTAAGGGTAGAATAGTCTCTTTAGTTTTCTATGTTTTAGCCTATACATAGTCTCTTTGTATTTAGGTTAAGTTAAAATCTGTTTTTAGTAATTCATTACATTATACAATATTAATGAAACTCTAGCCTCCTCTTTTTATTTTCTTTGGATTATTTAACATTATGAATCGACAAACTAGATTATAAAAACCTAATCTAGACCAAACCAGCTAACCACACATAATTTGACCCTTTTTAAAAAAAGAAAGGAAAAGTTTTACTCCAATTTTCACATATAATTTTTTATTTAATTTGAATTATAAGATGGCTTCGCATGCCATTATTGTTGCTTTGAAATGGCAAGGAGCAGTTTTTGGTCAACAAACCTGTCAAATCCAGTATATTCTTACTGAGTCCAAGATACTATTGTTGACATTGCAATATCCAGTTCGAAATATTGCAGAATTTTATATGCATTTGTGATGATAAAGGATTTTTTATATAAAAAAAAAATCCAACTTCTTAGAGATCCCCAAAATAGCTTGAAGACATGATGCCCAGCATCTAGACAATCACCAGTTTGTAAGCATATTTGTTTGTGTGTTTTAAAAACATTTTAAAAAAATAAAAAAATATATTTTTTTATTTTAAATGAATTTTTTATGTTTTCAAATTATTTTGATGTGCTGTTGTTAAAAATAAATTTTTAAAAATGAAAAACATTATTTTGATGTATTTTCAAGCAAAAAATACTTTGAAAAACAATAACTACCACAATATCAATCAAGGTTCTGCATGACCAATGCTACATAAACAAAAATTACATCTTCCATGCAAAATAATTCACCTCTCATACATTTTAAGAGGTAGCAAAATAATTCACTTTCAAACTAAGTTAACCTTGGTTTTTTTTTTTTTATGAAGATCAAAAGTTAAACTCTCTCTTTCCTTCTTTTCTTCTCTCTCTCTCTTCTTTCCTTTTTCTTATTACAAAGCCATGTCAAGTTCTTAAAAGGCTTGTACATAAATTTTTCAAGCGCACATATTTTTCTATGCACCCAATATTTTTTATACAGATCAAGCATCATTTTTCTACGTCAACGCTATTTCATGGGATTATCATCTACTAACATCTCCACCAATAACGTGCATGACATAATAACCAACTAATGACAACTTTGAAGAAAATTTTTACCACTAAGGTATTTGCAAATGGAAAACATGACACAACACTTAATCATTCAATTTTCTAGAAAACATTTTTTCTTCTCCATAAGGTAATTCCAAGTTCACTATGTAAGAAAGATAGGTTTTGGTCATATAAGTTCTAGGTTTTAAGTCTTAGACTCTATACACAGGCTACACATATAATCTTTTTGTATATATATTTTTTTCTCTTCAAACACTACACTCCTTCCACATTTACTAATTTAACCATCAGAAGGTCTCATGTTCTGACATGAGACTTCTTTTATAGGAAAAACTCATAGATCGTAGCAAAGTCTAGCCATCCACCAACTTGGAACACAACCATGGAAAGCCTAATTTATATCTGAAGTTTTTCTCGACTTTATCAATGGCACCGTTTATAGAAAAATGAATAAAATCTAGTTCATTCTTTTTCACTCCTCATAAAAAGTACTTTTCATAGCTAACAAAACTCTGAGACAAGGGAGAATAATTGATTTCCTCACAACTAGTACATTAGTTCCAATATGTCTTCAACAACTCTCTCATTAGGTGTAGATGTTTAATGATTTTGTCACAACTATACAAGTACATCTTTGCACTCTTTCTTACACATAACAAGTTCTCATGCATACATCACTAAGTGCACATATACAACTCTAATTATCTGATAAGATAGGGAAAAATAACATGCAAGCAAGTAGACATGAAGTTACTCACACTCATACACTTAGAAGGAGCTACGTTAACCATGAAAAGTGTTCCAACATAGGATGTTTTAAACGAGGATCTAACTATCTTCATTGATCTCTATTTGAATTTAACTCACGCACTTTTTCTATGAAAAGACCCAGATGTGAGACTAGATCCACAACTCTATGAGTTTTTTAGAATAAGTACAGTCCTTATCAAGTAGAAGAATCTCCACTTTATCATAAATTATTGCACACTCATTTATTCAAACAATGCATCTTTACGAAGGCTAGCCTAGACAATTATGATAGACTCACAGACCTCAACAAGCACATAAAAATATGAGAAGCATTCTAGAGTTTGTTGTGCAAGACAATGATATTATATACAAAGTTCTTCCAACAACACTTTATAGATCTACTCTTGTATGGTACCATAACCTAAAATGCACCTTCATCATTGAAGTTCATGATCTAAGTACCAAACTTATTTAGCATTTTAGTAGGAACATCCTAGTTAAAAAGAGCACTATTGAGCTCATCACCATCATATAACAAGAAGATGCGAACATTAAGTTACATCTCCAAATGTTCAATGAGAAAATGCTTAATATGGAAAGACTACTTGAACTTATCTTCATAAAAGCCTTGATTAATAAAATCTATAACTATTCATTATAGAAAAGGTTATATACTTTCCCTAATAAAACTCTCCTCAGTGTTGAAAAAGTATATCAAAATGGAAGAAGTAATCATAAACAGATAAAGACATCTTTATTTCTAGCCACAAAGAGTAGAAACACCCCAACATCATCATTCTCCTACTCGAACATCTGAGAAAAGTATCAAGAGACACATTCGTGATCGCCTAATATTTTATAATCTCTTAACCACAATTCTGACCACCATACAAACTAAGGTACTAATTGTTATCAAAGGATAAGAATTTATGCAATATCTTCCTTCCGAGAAAAACAGCACAAACATTAAAAAAAATTAATAACTTTTGCTATTTTCATGATGTTTATGGACATGACATTGAGGAATGCCATGCTTTAAAAATGTAGATAGAAAGATTGATTACTAGAGGTTACCTCTAGTAATTTATGAAAAGATAAATAAAAACTAAAGCAAGAAAGGAAAGAAATCTACACACTTAATGAGCTACTTGAAATTAGATGATTTTAAGGAATTGTATCTCCACTTACTTGAAATAATATTTTTCAACTTTTTAGTAAAATTAGTAGTTTTTCTATATAGTCTCCAACAAATATTCTCTATGTTTCCATGAAATGAAAATTCTCTATGTCTCCATGAAAACAAAAACTCTTCATGACTCTCGTTGCACCTCGGTGAACTTCTCAACGACTTTTATAGAAAAAATATTGAAACAAGTTTTCTAGGGTTTTATGCTTTAAGGGGAAATGTTTTGTTTACATAGTCATCATATAATATTATGATAAATAGGAATCCTAACTGGTCTTCAGAGGTTTCAAAATAAGGGATTGGTTATGCTAAAACAAAGATACTATCACCTTAAAACATCCTACCTGAGATAAGTTGTACTATCAGTTATCTTTTATTGCTAAAAGTTTATTGTGCTTAATTAGTGATTTATTTACAAGGTGAAAACAAGAAAATGTGAAAAAAAAACTTTAGGCTAAAGATTAAACTAGTCATTTTATGGTGTGAATTATTTTTGCCATTTTCAATTACTACCTTTAGATAATACTAATGAATTATAATTTTTTTGGTTACTCCTAATCACAACCTATGATTATTTATCAATGAAATCATGTTAGTAAGCTAACCAATTTGGTTACTTTTAATCATCATCTATGACTATTTGTCGATCAAGTCATGTCAATAAGTTGAACCACTTGATCACTACTAATTACAATCTATTACTTATTATCGATTAAGTCATGTCGATGAGTTAAACTATTAAACCTATAATGGCTTATAAAAAAGAAAAATATTATTATTTTTTAGAAAAAAATATATTTTTATTTTGGATTTTTGGAATGAGTGTTGGACCCGTATGGATGGTGAAAATTTTGGGTGTTGAACCCATGTGCGACGACGAGAAAATTCAGGCGTTGGACCCATGTTGTCATTTTTATTATCTAAGATATTTTACAAAATACAAAAATAAAATAAAGATACTTGTAAAAAATTTTAAAAATACCCCAGAAGTCCCTGAATTTACTTAAATGCTACTGGCTAGGAAAAATACCAAGATATCTTAAATTTCATTGGAAATTTCAAAATACCCCTAATGGCATGTGTAGCCACTATTGGAGGGAGGAAAATACCAAGATATCTTAAATTTCATTGGAAATTTCAAAATACCCCTAATGGCACGTATAGCCCATGTGCAGCCACTATTGAAGGGAGCTGAAATTTTTGGGCAAGAATTCCAAACATCAATGGCAGAATCTAATAGATATCAATGACATGACTCTAATGGTGGTGGTGGTCCTTGATGGCCGGGGAGAGAGAATCAACAACTTGAAGCTTCGGTTGGTCAAAGATGTCATGACCTATTTCTAGCGAGATAGGTGTCAAGGGTAATGAACACCATCTAGGGTTTGCTCGTGATAAGTATAGGAGTCTTTATGTAGTGGTTTCTCTATGATATATGGCTAGAGTTAGGAGATTTGATGAGAGAGAGAATCACCAATGAGGAAAAGAAAGTATCTAAAAAATGTTACAGTGTGGATGTGAGCATGGTAATCTAGTGCCCTTAGAACTTGTGGATTGCTTGATTAGTTCTGGATTGATCTCTCAGTTGTGGTTGGCTTGATCTGAAACTTGATCAGATGATTTTGATTGACAGATACTTGTTTTGGTGTGATAAGGTGCATTGGATGCTCAATACACAGGATGGCGTGGCAATATAGGATCAAAGGATAAATTTGTTAAGGGCTGAGATGGATTTGGGCTTTAATCCAGTGTAGTAAGCCCTATTAGATCAGATCCAATCAAGGATTCAAATCTAATTATTATTACATCTACTGTTGGCATATTTTTGATATTTTTTAAATTGTTTTTTTAATCAATATCCTACTAGGATGAAGAAAAACTAATCATATTACATTCCTTCCTTCTTTTTTTTTAACTTTGCATTAGTTTTTTATAGCCAATGAGCAAAAGACATGGAGTATCTTAAAGAAAATTTTCACCTGCATCAATTGCTCCGTTGAAAAAAAAACTTATGTATTATTAATTTTTATTTTATTATATATATAATATATATATATGGGTAAAACTAAAACCTCAAATCAATATTAGAAAAGGTTTGTTTCAACTTTAAGAATTAAATTTGATTACCAAAAAAATAATTTCAAACACTGAAAAATATCTTTCGACCAGTATCAACTAGGTGGACCCGATTTTGATCGAAAATGATGGCTTTGACCCAAAATGGCCTGAAACTCATTTTTACCTTGATCAACATAGTTTGACCTGTATTGATCCGGTGGACCTAGTTTTAACAAAAAATAACGGTTTTGACCTGAAAACCTGAAACCTAGTTTTTATCCTGGTCGACATGGTTTGATTTGTCTTGACTGGTAGACTTGATTTTGACCAAAAATGATGGTTTTGACTTGAAATGGTTTGAAACTCATTTCTTGCCCTAGTCGATGGTTTAACCTGTATTGACATGGTGGACCTGATTTTGATGGAAATATGGCAGTTGACTTGAGAAAAAAAATATTTTCAATTTTGAACTTTTCTTAATTTTTTTGAATTTTATCTTTTTTTAATAAAAATAGAAAACAAATAAAACATGAGGAAATTTTGAGGGACTCTCTTTACAATACTTACGACACAAAATTTTGAAAAAGGCTTTTCATAGTAAAAGTGTAAATAAAGGAAAATGATGGAGATCTCTTGAAATGAAAAGATTCATATTCTTGAAAAATAAAGTACTATCGATTCATAGATTTACCTGAATCGAGACAAAATCGTATTCTCTCAATGATTTTCTTGATCAAAAGAGAATGAGAAAAGAATAGTATTATCTCAACGATTCTTTTTCATTAGAAAGACTAGGATCCATAAAGGGATCCTTTTGTCAAAAAGTAAGTAGAATCAATTCACAAATATACCTAAATTGAGACAAGATCATGTCACCTCAGCAATTTACCTCGATCAGAAAAGAAATGAGAAAAGAATCGTATCTCAACGATTCTTTTTCGTTGGAAAGACTAGGGTTCATAAAGGGATCATTTTGTCAGAAAGTGAGGTAGAAATTGATTCACATATCTATTTGGATCAAGGCAAGATTGTATCATCTCAACAATTTACCTCGATTAGAGAATTGTACCATTTTAACAATTCTTTACAAAGTTTTTTCAAGGAGTTCCTCACCTCTTGAAACATTTATGGTTAACACTGCTATTGAAGTTGGGTTTTCGAAGGCCTCGTGGCATTAATAGATTCATTATCCCTATTTAGGTGGCTTTCGAATCATTTAAAGATTTTTCAAGTAGGTCTAATTCTCATGGGTGACCTACCCGTTGTTTGTAAAATCCACCTGATATTGTATACTTATCTCATCCCATAGTTACGTGAATTTATTGGTTTCATTTATAAGGCCATTCAAACTTTTTATATGAGGCAACTCACTAGCATTCAGTCTCGAGCAATCCCTCTCAGTCAACTATAATGACTCAAACTCTTATTGAAATTGAACAAGTGTAATATTTTGTGTGACAACCATCTTATCACCCATATTAATGATATTACAGGATACATCCTATAGGAAAGTTTTAGCCATTGTGAATATAGAGGTAGGTTTTCTATCTAAATTGGTTTTTAAAGAAGCCTTTCGTTTGCTTAGTGATCATCCCCAAAAAGTTGATATGAGGCCTATTAGGTACGAATAACATAGGCTAAGATCGTGTCACATCGGCATACTAAACATACTCAAATGGACAATAAAAAAAAAGTTTGATGGTTTCAGAAGTCTTACCCACGCTAAAAAGTCATTGGGATACCGCTACTTCCTTACCTATCCTAAAGTTTAAAGTATGTGTTTCAAAAAGTGATGCAAAAGCAGTAAAGGCATGAAAATAAATAAGCAAGCATAATAAACACAATAGCAATTAAAAGACATACAACAAAGCTGAGTCCAAAATTTTTCCAGTGGAGTCGCCATTTCATCGTGCCTTGGTGGACACTGCAACGACTTCTATAGAAAAATATATTGAAACAAGATTTCTAGTGTTTTGTTATTTGAGGGGAAATGTCTTATTTACGGAGTCTTCACCTAATATTATGATCATTAGAAACCTTAACTAGTCTCTAAAAGTTTCAAGGTAAAGGACTAGTTATACTAAAATGAAGATACCATCACCTAAAGCATTTTAACTGAGGTAAGTTGCATTTTCGGTTGTCTTTCATTGCTTGTGCTTGATTAGTGATTTATTTACAAAGTGAAACACATGTAAAATGTGAAAAAAAAAAAATCAACTTTAGGCTAAATGTGAAACACATTTTTTTGTTGCTCTTGATCATAATCTGTGATTATTTATCGATCAAATCATGTTAGTAAGCTAACCAATTTGGTTACTTCTGATCATTACCTGTGACTTTTTGTCAATCAAATTATGTTAGTAAGTTGAACCATTTGATCACTCGTAATCACAATCTGTTACTTATTATCGATTAAGTCATGTCGATGAGTTAAATCGTTAAAACTATAATGGCCTATAAAAAAACAAAATATTATTATTTTTGTAGAAAAAATATATTTTTATTTTGGATTTTTGGAACGGGTATAGGACCTATTTGGGTGGTGAAAAATTAGGTGTTGGACCCACGAGTGACGATGGGAAAATTTAGGTGTTGGACTTGTGTTGTCATTTCTCCTATTTAGAGTATTTTACAAAACACACAAATAAAATACAAATACTTGTAAAAGAAATTTAAACTAGCTCTAATGGCGTGTAGCCCACGCGCAGCCACTGTTGGAGAGGATTGAAATTTTCCAGTGATAATTCGGGAAAACAAGGGCAAAATCTAATAGATCTCATTGATGGCCGAGGAGAGAGAATCACTAGCTTGAAGCTTTGGATGGTCAAAGATGTAGCGGCCTTTTTTTCATCGAGATACGACATCAACGATGATTAACACCACCTGGGGTTTGCTCGCGATGAATAAAGGAATCTTTATTTGGTGGTTTCTCCGTGAGATGTGGTCAGAGTTAGGAGATCTAATGAGAGAGAATTGTTGACAAGGAAGAGAGAGTCTCTAAAAAATGTACGGTATGGACGCGAGCATGGTAATTTAGTGCCCCTAGAGATTGTGGATCACTTGACCCTAATCGACATGAATTGACCTGTGTAGATTTGGAGGACTCGCTTTCACCCGAAATGACCTGAAATTCATTTTTACCCTGGTCAACATTATTTGATCCATATTGACCTGGTTTTGACCGAAAATGATGATTTTGACCCGAAACGGCTTAAAACTCATTTGTTTACCCTAGTGACATTGTTTGACCTGTATTGACCTGATAGGCCTAGTTTTGATGGAAACATGGCGATTGAACTAAGAAAAAATATTTTTAATTTTGAATTTTTCTTAATTTTTTTGGTTCTCTTTTTTTTTAATAAAAATTAAAAAGAAATAAAATAAAAAGAAATTTTTAAGGGAACTAGAATTGAATTATTACAACTCTAACGAAGGCCTCCATGAACATCTCCAAGTTACCTGGGAAAAACTCCATCCATGTCTCTATGAAGATCTTCACATCTTTAAAACAATGATTATAAAAATCTCCATGCAATGTTTGCTTACACAAATGTCTTCACATCTTTAAAACAATGATTATAAATCTCCATGCAATGTTTGCTTACACAAATGTCTCCATATTTATGTACCTTTAGTGAAAATACTCTTTAAGTATATAAGTATTTGAAATTGCCCTATGAAATTAAAAGACTTGGGAGCTAACGGTGCATAGAATTATTTTTTAAAAAATATAGTTATTTTGATTTGACCCAAATGGCTCGACAATAGCCAGTTTGCATGGCAAAAAATTACATGTCCCATGAAAAACAATTCACCTCCCATGCATTTCTAGATATTAAGTCAACCTTCTATTTTTATATAGATCAAACGGCTACCCCTCTCTCTCCCCCTCTCCTTTTCTTTACTTCATTACCGAGCCATGTCATGCACACACCTCGGTGCATTTTGTTTAATTTCCAGAGTCATACACAAACTTTTCAGGTGAACATATTGTTTTAATCACATGATTTTTTTTTATGAAGATAGTTTTCTACACCAATGTTATTTCTTGGTACTATCATTAACCAATATCTTTATTAATAGCACATATAACACAATAACCAATCAATAAAAACTTTCAAAAAAATTATTACTACTAACATATACATTTAGCAACCAATAACGAGCATGATACAACATTTAATGACTTAGTTTTTTAGAAAAATAATTTCCTTCTCTATGAGATCATAGTTTTTAAACCCGACCTGGTTCCAAGCATGGGTTTCGGGTTTTGATTGGGTTATTGTGTTTTGACCGGGTCACCGAGTCAGCCGGTCAATCCCTATTTTAAAAAAATTTCAAAACAGCGTTACTTTCGTAAAACAACAAAAGTCAACGAGTTGCAACCGGGTTTTTTATCTGGTTTTTCCGGGTCATCGGGTCAATCTCTCGGGTCGGCCGGGTCACACTAGGTCATGACTTTTTCTATTTTTTCTTCAATCCGGCCCGATTCCAACCCCGGGTCAACCTGTCGGGCAGGGTCGAGTTTCAAAACTATACATGAGATAATTCCAAGAACTGAGTGTATAAGTATACCTAGTCACCGTGAAAGAAAGCTAGGTCTAGACCGTACAAATTCTATGTTTCAAGTCTTAAACACCATGCACAAGCTACAAATATAATCTCTCTTCACATGCTACACTCTTCCCATATTTTTTCAACTTGAGTATCATAAGGTTTTTTATTCCAATATAAGACTTGTTTTGTAGAAAAAGTCTATGAATAGCAACCATGAGGTTTCTTACAAGTTAAAAATTTATCAAAAGGCTATTACATATAGTAAAAATGAAAAACCTTAATGATATTGAATAGATAAATAAAAATAGAAAAACTATTCCATTAAATACAAAAACTAAAATAATACTGAAAAGAAAAAAAATATAGAAAAAAGAAAAACTAAAAAGAAAAAATAAAAATAATTAAGTAAAATATTTATTTTTCCAAAAGATTTCTATATAAAAAAGAAAACATTTTTATCCGTCCACATTGTATTACTTATAAAGATAATTGAGAATATCTTAAAATTCTCAATATTAATGTTTTCCTTTTAATATTCTAAATATGCAGCATCCTGTTTAAACTTACATGTGTAATTTGTATATATGTAATCAATAAAGAAATGATAATGATAAATATAACTATTTATGTATAATATCATTAAAAAACAATGGTATAGATGTGATCATTTGAAAATATTTGACCATTCTTTTCGTTTTGCCTATCATCACTCAATTTAATATAAGCGGACAAACATTTTTTTTTT
>Ga0325402_1002221_pt1 | contig 16888 bp, 12 predicted proteins | sample PopdelMetagenome_22_FD_207212 | JGI IMG/M metagenome (GOLD analysis project Ga0325402, IMG submission 207212) | Populus deltoides microbial communities from Bellville, Georgia, United States - Xylem-PdKOR-R3 | ecosystem: Host-associated > Plants > Phyllosphere > Stem > Wood/Secondary xylem... | reverse complement strand
TTGATGAAGAAGCTCAAGTCAATCAAGCCAATTGGGTACTTGAAGGAAACCAGAGTTCTTCAAGTGAATGCAGCAGATGGGTTCATTGAGACGTTCATAAAGAAGCCGATTCTCAAAGCTCAAGCTGAAACCCCAGAGGTGATGGTATGCAAAGAAGTGGAGCAAGAAAAGGATAAAGATAAGAGCTTTGTTGTTAATCAAGAATCAGATGTTATTGATGTAAATGAGCTTATGAGAGATCTTGAAGAGGAGGAGGAGGTCGATGATGATAAGGAAAATGTTAGGCCAGTAGTGAAGGCAAGAGTGGATCTTTTTGGGGTTAAAGATAAGGAGGAGTCAAAAGGGTCTAATTTTAGGCAATCCCCGTTGTCAGAGATTGATATCTCATCTTTCCGGCGACCGGATTTGAATTCTGGGAGCCTTTTTGACCCGAATTTGTTGTCTGCCTTTGAAGAAGCAGTGAAAGAGCATATGAGAGTGAGTGAAGAGGAGAGACGAGCAAGAATTGAGAAAGAGAATCTTGAAAGAATGAGAGAAGAACCAGAGAAGAATTTTGAAAACCAGGAAGGAGAACCGCCATTGAAGGCTCGTCGAATTGAGGAAGGTGATGATATTGACCCTATATTAGGCTTCCCAGAGATGTGTCCACCAGGTGGTAGTGACTCAGTAATTCTCTACACAACATCACTTAGAGGGATCAGAAAAACTTTTGAGGATTGTAACAGCATTCGCTTTCTCTTAGAGAGTTTTCGGGTACTATTTTTCGAAAGGGATGTGTCAATGCACATGGAGTTTAAGGAGGAGTTATGGAGGGTTTTGGATGGCAGGGTGAACCCTCCAAGGCTTTTCATTAAGGGGAGATACATAGGTGGAGCTGAGGAGGTTTTGGCTTTGCACGAACAAGGTAGGTTTAGAGTGCTCTTTGAAGGGATTCCAATTGATATATTCATTGGTTCACCATGTGAAGGATGTGCTGGATTTAGGTTTGTGCTTTGTTTCCATTGCAATGGCAGCCATAAGGTTGTTGCAGAAAATGGGTTGTCAAGTACCTGCCAGGATTGTAATGAGAATGGGCTGATAATCTGTCCCCTTTGCTGTTGAAGATAAATTGTATTGGAGTTGTCCCTTGTTACTTGAAATTCTTTTTCTTTCCAGCCTTGCTTGTTTGGAGGGTGCTGTCATCATTACAACGATTCCTTCCCATTCCTTTTTGTAATGCCTGGAGTAGAATATAGAACCAGCCTTTTCCATGATCGCTATGTAAAATTCATAAAGAATAAGCATGCTATACCTTTCTAAGTAGCTTTATATTCATTTTCAATGTAGCCATTCTTTGTGAAACTTTGGTATCTTTATGAATCACTGTAGCAGCAGCAGAGCCATTTTTCTGTAGTAAGCATAGAAGTTGAGAGTTTCTTTCTCACCCCATTTTCAAGCATCAAAAGTCAAAATCAACAGTCGAGAAAAGCATCCCCATTAATTAACATTTTGATAAGGTAGCCAAGACTTTTGATAACTAAACCGCGATTAACAAGTGCTCAATGATACAGGAGAATGAAACTGGTATCAAGATAGATATCTCCACCTGACTTTCAGTTGAGAATTTTGAATTTAGTTTCTGCTTCGTAGCAGCCAATGCAAACACTACAACCGTGAGGAAAACAGGCTCAGCAATTTTATATATATCCTCGAGCAACACATCTGCTTTCCCATGCAGCAAGAAAGCCACCTGCCGATGCCCAGAGTAGAGTTCTTGGCAGAATCGCCGCACCATATTTTCCACTATAGCGTTGTCCTCCTCGTCTTCTGAAATGTGTCGATTGCAGAAAACACCACTAGTTGCCCCTTCTTCCTTAAGAGTGACACTGCTTTAACGCTCTTTAATCTTGCCAGCCTCCAAGTCCAGTTGATCATGTGTTGGCTCAAGAATCCTTGCATATACATGCTCTAAGGGAAATATCTCTGTTAATAATGCTGAAGCAAGGGATATAAGCAGAGAAGGTCGGGAAGACACTGAACCGTTCCGAGCCAAAGCTAATTAAATGCACTGAAGCAGAAGACTGGTCGTGCAATCATGACCAGAATTATTTAAGTCTCTACTTTTAGAAATAAAACCTTGTCCCACAGACTATCCTATTTTCCGCAGAAACCCTTAGGGTGGAAAGAATCAACAATCCCTGACCACTTGGTGGAGATCTATTCGATGCTCTCAGAACACCAGCTGCAGCCATGACAATAGCAAATGGAACATAGTCTGTCTTTGAAGTGTCTAAAGTCTCTTAAGCAAATATTTGCAACTTCTCCTGCGAACATGATTTGATGAAACCAGATATCACCCATTCAGCCAAATGTAAAATCGTGAGCCCATCTTCCTTTCCCCAAATCCCCAGCAATGCATTCAAAATTCTAACATGATGAACAACCACAGAAGAACATAGAGCATACCCAATACCTGCAAGAACATCTGGAATGACCCTGCCAAAGGGACTAACCAGTCTGTACTCATCGTCCAACAACCTACAGAGCAACTCCAAGCAGACTGTTTTAGAGGATTCTGATACAGAAAGCACAAAAGAAAAGGCACCTAGTAGCAGTACACTTTCAGAGAGAAACTCGGGGCTCTTCTTAGAACCAAATTCAATAGCTAAAAGATGAGACAGTGACACCACAGCCGAATCAATGAGTGCAGAAGAGGGTCTTAAGGACTTTCTGACCCGGATATAAAGAGTCCGGAGAACGAGAGGATATGCTTCATGGGGAATCACGAGGTTTGTAGAGGATAAAATTGAAACTAGGAACTTCGCTTGGGGGGTCAGCAACATGAAGGGATGTGCGAGCATCAAGAAGAATTTTCAAAGACAGAAAGTGATGGGACTCGAATGATTGGTGTTGAAGGCAGTCTCTGAGCTCAGCCCATGATTGAATGATGGCACAGCCAGATGAAGTAGAAAATTGGTCCGCAGAAGTGTCGCTACTACTACCGCTAGTGCTCCCCAGCCATTCTCAAGGATAAGAGTATTGGCCTGTCTAGCCATCTTACCATTCCGAACTGCAAAAACCAGTTATGTAACTCTTCTTCAGATGCAAAAAACAAAAACCAACACCCAGCAGTGCATAAGCATAACCTATATCCATTAAAACTGGTTTAAGAAATGTGAGAAAGGCCAGAAAATGTTCTAGTTAGCTATATTCAAGATTATTTAAAAACCAAGCTCTAAAATACAAGAACTATCATCAAAAATCAACACCGAGGTGAAACAATCCCAATAGGATGAGTTATCAGTAAGCTTCCAAAATTAAATTTAAAGAGCAGAGAACCATGCAGGATCACACGTGTGTGAAAAAGAAATGATCTTTAAACAACATGGATATGTCTATAATCCATCAAAATATTTGCTTCAAGGTCAAAAACATAACCAGCAAAGAACGTATGTGAAAAAGAAATGAACTTTAAACAAACCCATGTTCAGAATCCATCAAGATCACTGCTTTCAAGTTAACTGAACAAAATATGAAGGATATAAGAAGGATAAGGAAAACCCATCTTGGAAAAACGTAGGGAAAAGAAGTAAAATTGTGGTTCTTAATGGGAGAAACGAATTCTCAAAAGCTTCTCAAAGACAAAATTAGCCATTATTTATTAATAAAAAAATTTATATATTCATGAATATTTATAACTCATTCATCACTAATAACTTGAGTTATTAAATTAAATTAATAACCAAATAATTTAGAATTTAAATCTCATCATTTTATTTCTTGATCAAAACAAATTAAACAAAAAACATGAATAATATTCAATTCTAAACCCAACAATATGGATCTCAAATCAAACCAAATACAATAATAAAAAAAAGACACAAACATATTAAAAATCATGTAAATATCAGTAATTTACTATTTATTTATTTCAATTATCACAATTTTATCAAAATAATTTTTATTTAAAAAACAACTATCCAAAAAAAACACTAATTCAATTTCATTCAATTCGGTATAAATTTGGGTTAAATTATCATACCTACACAAAAAACCCATCAGGTATCGTCTTTTTGTCTCTATAATAAGAAATTAGATTTCAAGTTCAAGAGCATGAAGCTCTATTGTTGTAAGAGACTGGTCGTTGCCTTAAAATTCAGGAATCTTCAAACAATCCAATTCCGAATGAAGCGAAAACATCATGTGAAAAATAGAGTGATGTCTTCTCTTAACGGCTCAATCTGCAATTTCATTCCATCCCATTATGGCTCAGAGGCCTACATAGAGTAAGCCAGCCCATTCAGATATCCCAAACTATAAAATTTAATTTGGCTCACACTGTGGACGGAGTTGTGTACGGCCATAGGACGCTGATGATAGTATATAACTCTTCCCCAGTATTTATGCTCTCTCAAATGAGTTGTTATCGTCTCCAAAACATCCTCACCGCGCTCCCTGCTTGCATAAACATCATTTACAACCCGCAACCCTGCTACCTCACATTTACCTCTCCCCCATCAAATAATTCCAGGTTTTGTTTTCTTACAAATGCAATGTGAAGAAGTGCCCACCTTGTTCAGTTCTTACATTTGTTGTACACGTTGGTTTTATTTTATCAATTTTTTTGCAGGGTTTTGTGTTGCGGTTATAGCTCCAAGAATCAAGTGAAAAAAATGGAGGCGGGTCATCATGATCTTTCAAAGGTTACAGTGGTTGGTGATCCTCAGTTACTCCAAAGGAAAATCGATGCAGTTCGTTTGGCTGGTACTGCTAAACTCCAGGTATTTCTTTTCTTTTATTATCATAATTTTTGGGCTCTTTTTATTGATTTTTGAGTTTGATAAAGAACCCTTTTTTTCCTTTTCTTGATTTTGTTTATTGGAATCAAAAGATTTTTTTTCTTTTAATTGATATAATGATAATTTATGTTTGTCCTTAATAGATGACAAGGACAAAGTCTTTTAGTGATTTTTTGTTGTTGTTGATGTTATATATGCAAGGTGATAGCAGATTTTGATGGAACATTAACCAAGTACTTCGTGAACGGTCGTCGAGGGCAAAGTATTTTACTGTCTTAATTATGGTTCTGTTTGTGTAGTTGAAAATCTGTAATAAATTTGGACTTTTGAGTTTCTTGTGATGGCAATGTGTAGGCAGTCACGGAATTTTGAAGCAGGGGAACGCGGAGTATGATGACAAGAGGCAGGCATTGTACGAGTACTATCATCCATTAGAATTCTCCCCAACAATTCCAATTGAAGAGAAAACTAAGCTCATGGAAGAGTGGTATGTCACTCTATTTATTGTGTCTCAGCTATTTTGGCTTAACGTTACTAATACGATGATTTGACAAATTTGCTATTGTGGTTTATAAGCACCTAAATGATTTATAGTGTTTTGCTTGTAGTCAATGTCTTAGGAGAGATTTTAGTTGTAGTTTGGGAAACTGAAGTAATAGTTTTTCTAATGCAGGTGGGGGAAAACCCATAATCTTCTGATTGAGGGAGGCCTCACATATGATGCAATCAAGGAGTCTGTTGCTAGCTCTGCAATTGCTTTCAGGGATGGTGTGGTTGAACTTTTTGAGTTTTTGGAGGTAAAATTTTGTCATTTCGAGATAAGGTTTTGAGCTTTGTCTTTTCTAAATAGGGGTATTCATGTCAAGTTGTATATCACCAAATTTGCTTGTGTTTGTAATTCACAGGAAAGAGACATTCCAGTTCTCATATTCTCTGCGGGGCTTGCAGATATCATAGAGGAGGTTAGTTTACAATATATGCTTTTCTGGTGATTCTGTACTATAACCAAGTGCCTTAACTAACTGATTTCTATGGTACCTTTTGCCGCATTTGCTTCTTCTTTTCACTGTGCCAGGTCCTGAGACAGAAAGTCCATAGATCTTTTAAGAATGTTAAGATTGTTTCAAACCGAATGGTATTTGATAATGATGGTCGCCTTATTTCTTTCAAAGGTATCATTTTCTTTCTGGCTTACATGACCACTGTTTCAACATGTGTTTTTGGCCTCTCCACATAGTGGTACCTGCCTGGGATTTTCTTCTTCTTTTTTCTTTTTGTTCTATCCCTAGCAGAAATATCACTTTACCTTGGAGTCAATGCCAGTAATCTGTCCTTTTCCAATTAAGAATAATCTCTCTTTTTCCAATTAAGTGAATGGTCTATGCTTCTAGGGTTTGTGCCCAGTTTTTATAAAGGCAAGGACCTCAGCTTCATGCCATGTTCTCTTTTTTTTACTAGTGCCTTTGTCATATCAAACCTAAAAAGGTTACATGCTTTTTTTTTTTAGAATTTTGAAACATTGATCAAATTTTGTTTGTGATGTTGCCTATTTGTTCGTCTGTATGTTAGAATGATCCTGATTCTGGTGTGCTATTTCATTGCAGGAAAGTTGATCCATAGTCTAAATAAAAATGAGCATGCTCTTGAGATGGCTGCTCCTGTTCATGACCATTTCGGTGATGGTGATGGTCCAATCAATGACAATGCTTCTGTAAAGAAGAGAACCAATGTCCTGCTTCTTGGTGATCACCTGGGAGACTTGGGGATGTCTGATGGATTAGACTATGAGACTCGAATTTCTGCAGGTTTCCTGTGAGTGTGTAAAATTGCTTGATCTTTACCTGATTATCCCCCCCCCCCCCCCCACCGAAGTTTTTGCCAATTGTGGCTGAATTCTGGTTCCCAAAGGGTATAACGTTTTGTTACCTGTTTACATAATACTGAATATATCTGGAAAGGCAGGTGAAAAAAATGCATGATAGGAACTCAAAATTCTGTTGGGCATTTGGACACTGTATTGTTAATGGAAGTTGTGTGAGACGAGTTATGGACTTCCAATATTGCTTGCCATAATATGGAATGATTACCGGAGGGAAATTTAACAGGGATATTTTCTTGGTTTGTTTGTTTTTTTGAATGTTTGTGAGATGCAATGTTAAATGTCTTGGGCTTATAACCAAGAGGTTTCAGGTTTGAAACATGAGTAGTCACCGCATGTGAAGATATTGAAGTGTAGAACTATGCGAAAACTTCTCTTTCCAGAACCATCTTTCAGTAGGAGTAATTGCATTTTTGTATGCTAAACAATGGGTTCATTAGTTTCTCAATCACCTGAAACTGCTTTTTCAGGAATGACAACATTGAGAACAATCTCAGTAACTACCGCAAAGCCTTTGATGTGGTTTATCTGGTGAGTTGATGTCTTTGTTATCTTTGTCCTTTATTTTTCTAGAGTGGTCTTGCCAAGCCACCCTACCCAAGGTCCGCATGAAGCTTGGGTTAAACTCCTATAATCAGGAGAAGCTTGCATGAGGGTCGATTACTTCTGATAAGAGACTAGGGCATTCATTTTGTGTTCCTTTAAGGGTGAGAGTGATGCAGAGAGAGAATTTATGTGAAAAACTACACCCTCATTTATGCTGCTACTTCAAATTTTGACTGAAGTTCATTTCTTGCAGAATGATGCACCTATGTGGGGAGTAGTCAAGCTTGTTTCTCAGATGTGCTCAACGGTCAACTGAAGTTGTTTGCATTCTACATGAATAAAATACTTCTGCTCATCTCAGGCTTTGATCAAGTGGAGATGTGAACTAGACTTAACCTTAACCCGTGATTTTCATTCCTCTGAAAGTGCCATCCATGAGAAATTTATGGGATATCATTTCCCAGGGCAAGGATGCTGTCAGAAGATGCTCATTGCTAGAATAGTCAGGATTCAAGACAAAGTATTTGTAGTCATTTGGTCCGAAAGCAATTAGATCTTGTGTGATGCTAAGAATCTATGTATTCAAGGCTCGTAAGTATTTATGCCATCCTTTATTTAAACCAAGTTTATCTTCTCCTGTATCATGCTTATGCCAAACATTCATTTCCTGCACTTCGATTTTGGTTTCTCTCTTATTTCTTTGCTACGTTTTCTTTTCGAATGGATCTCATTCCTCCAAATAGTTTACAGGTTAGAAACCTCCCGTCCATTTTGAATATATCCATACTACGTTTTCTCATCTTGAATCTTGTAGTTTCCCCAAAATCCAATGGAGAGCAAGTAAATTGCAGGTGCAAGAGAAAAGAATCAAACGCCTGTTATTTGAAGGTCAGCAGGTTCAGTTCCCATTAACTGAAATAAATGAACCTGCATGCATGTAGTGGTTAAACGAGACATGAACCTATGCACGGGAATTGGTATCTATAACCTAAACTTTATCAAGGACCAAAGCTACAACCCCTTTTTTTTTCCATTGCATTCATCGAGATTTGTGAAAAAATTTGACTGTCAATCTTCCGGCACGCTAATTTAACAGAGAAATAAATACTCCATCCTTTCAAGTTCCCAAAGGCATTATATAAGCACTACCCTTCTCTTGATTTGTATCATCTGAGAAATATTGCAAACGAAGATCTGTCATTGTTTAAAAGTTATTGGTGTGCTGCAAGGACAAGATGTCTGGAAACGACAAATCATCTGGTATTACTGGTGGTGCTGGTGCTGCTAAAGCTCCTGGTAGTGGTTCTACTGGTTCTGTCTCTGGCTTTGACTCAGGAGCAACAAAAGATGGGACCATGAAAGCTCCCGGTCAAGATGTTCGCATTTCCAGGGAGGGTTTTGAGAAAAACCCTGCTGGATATTTTCGTGACTTGCAAAAGAAGTGAAAGAAGATGGAGAATCTGAAGTCGAAGAATAAATAACATGTTGCTTTTTTTATTTGTCATTTTAATGCCAACGAAATTTAAAATGCTGCCCTAGCAGCACTTATTTTAGTGCCTATTTTTCTCTCTTCACAGTTCCTTATAAGCATTTTAAGTCTATTTGCAGCAATTATCAATTCTATATGACTTTGCTAAAATAACTGTAAAGAAAGCAACTTCATGGTATTCTTAAAGAACGATGGCTTCCACCGTAATTAAAGACATCATGTACATGTGAAGTGCAGGTGAAATAAAATAATGAAGCTGTATGCGACATTATGCATGGAAATTACTATAGGGAGTTGGTTATTATCCGTCGTAAAAAAAGGAAGATAGTTACATTCCTGGTCCGAAAACTACATGTGGAATATACAAAGAACCTCGAAAACAAATCACTAGATGGCTGTGTCAGCCTAATTATTTCCTAAAAAACCATATATTGCAGAGGGGAGGGGGCTAGAGTAATCAAATTTAGAGAAGATTGTAGGAACTCAACTCTATAGGAGGTATTCAACATGATAACAGCCGATGCAGCCGGTGTATCAGCAAACAGTTACATCTCTTGATGAATTTTCATCTACGGGTAGCGTTAGCTGGGTGTAGTGGAACTCAATTTGAAGTCGATGGTGAAGGGGTGTTGATGCCATCAAACCCTTCTTGATATCAGCCTGCAATTCCCTTAAAGGGATTGCAGCCAAGAAACTCTTGATATATTCCTTGCATGACTCCTTTCCTTTACACACAATCTCTTCTTCCATCGGAGTCTTTTCTCCCTCGTTTGGACTTGATGGCAGATTCCTATCAGCTGGAGTTTTTTCCTTGGAGCTGCTTGGTTGCACTTTGTTGCCGACAGTTTTTTCATCTGATCCTTTAGTTTCCTTTGGTAGTTTCTGGATTGTCGTATCTTTGTCAAATTTTAGGACATAGGCTTGATTGCATCCCTCATAAAGCCTCTCTCCCAGTGTGTCAATGATATAGTAGGCATCCCGTTCAACCTTGAGGACAAAAAAGTGGTCATTCCAACTTACAACGTAGACCAAAGGGTCAGAATTGTTAGACCAGTCTGACCCATGATGGCTAATCTCCTGCCAAATACTGTCAAAGGACATTGCGCCATGAAGGAAGTCAAAATCTCCTTCTAGGCCTTCTGGATGGAAGAATCCAATGAAGGACTTTTCTGGGACAACTGAAAGAGGACAAATTTTAGCTTGAAGAATTGTCTCAAGGTCAAAGTGCTTGTCAGGAAATCGTTGTCTATAGTCCTCTTTCTCACAGAGATTTCTCCACTCTAAAGATCCATCTCTGATCAAGCAGTCGAATTCAGACTTGATTGGCACTTCATATCGGTTAGACAGCAACCAATTAGCAATGAAAGCAACCAGTGCCGTACAGGCACTTTGACCAGCAGCTCGCTCACTCCTCTGATCAATTGAAGCGAAAAAGACCTGTGCTTGGAGCTTCATGTGCCTGTCACGGCTTATTACTTCTTTTGTCTCCCAGCTGCCTACAGTAAAATTGTCATCCCCAAATTCGGTGAATGATGATCTACTAGTAGTCGAACCTTCTTCCGATTTATTCCACTGCCAGAACAAAAGTAGTCTTAGAATGAAGTTGAACTCGTATAAATTATTAAGAGGCATAAAGCCAAAGCCAGAAGCCAAATAAAAAAAGAAAAGGAAGAAAGATAGCAAAGGGTTGATATGTACCCCAAAACTGGACTCATCAGATGAGCTAAGCTGCCTGCGATCAAAATCAATGTCGTCACCACCCTCTTCTCCACAATCCTTTTTCAAGAGAGGCTCGCCTTTAGATTTAGGCTTAGGGGATATAAAGCTCAGTTTTCTTTTCCTCCAAGCTAAGATTCCAAGTTTTGAACTCTGTTTCGAAGATTGTTCATGGTCTGATGCAGTTGGGTATTCGACATACAAAGATCCCATATCCGGTTTACAATGGTTATAGTATATCCAACTCTCATCTTCACCATTAGTTATAGAAATTGAATGAAATGATCCTCCAGCCTTGTTGGCATGCGCCAATGTTTCATAATTGAATGACAGCTGAGCACTAGGATCCCCGTTGCTCTCCTCCGATTCCCCCTCAGCATCATCATCGAGTGAATCTGTATCAAATGGGTAGGTGTCCTCATGATCTTCGATTCTGATACAGCACCTATCATTACTGTTCTCTTTGTGACAAGCCTTTTTTCTCACTTGGAGGCTTTTCACTTTTCTCAAACCTGCTTTAAGAACAGAAAGTTCATCTCTCCTTGGTGATAGAGTTTCAAGAGATGAGGGTGATGATGGGGCAGTCTCTATCACTCTCTGCACTGCTAGTAGAGGTTCTCGAATAGTTCTCAATTCCATCAACCTGAGAGACAACTGCATTATATTTGAACTAGTGTCAGAAATGAAACAGACATGAACTTTCGTTGTAGAACATATTGAAAGGAATGGACTTACATGAAGCAAGGGAGTGCCCTCAACGGTGCCATTGTGAACTGTTAAAGGAACAGCAATTTCAGCTTCTTTCTCCTTAGCTGTTGAAGCATATTCAGAGAGGTTTAATGTAGCGGTTCCAACTAAAAGAACCTTACTCCTTGGCCCTTGGTTCAAGCCCTGAACCATTAAAAACAAGGTTTTCTTATAATCAAAATCAGTACAAGACTTTTCAATATATCATTCTACTGCCTAATATCCAGGAGTAAAATTGAACAGTTCCAAGAAAGAAAGGCAAAATGAAAATTTCAGCATTATATGGTTAATTCACAACCAGTAATATGAAAACACATTATTAATCAAGACAAGCAAATAAATCCTCAGTAGATATGTATTTCAAATATTACATCATGTTGAAAAAATATAAATACCCATGTGAGATTTAGGTCACTGTCAAATAAACAACTGGACAAAGTAGCTTAAAGGATCCAGAGCATAAACAAAACAAATTGAGAAAATCCTCCAGGAATATGCCACTTTACATGATCTGGCATGATAATAACATCCACCATGTTTGAAGCCAATCACTTCAAAATAGTCACCACACATATAAACCAAAAAAGAAAGCCACATAAGACTTGAATTGAAAGCTACAGGTACTCAAAAAGAACCCCCAGGGATTTAGCTTATTGACCCAGTAAACTACACCAATTCTTCTGCATAAGCATATTCTTATACATATTGCAAACTTTGATATAACAAATTAAAAAAAATACAATTCATGTGAAAAATTCATTATATGATGACTGGAATAAGAGTCATTAGAAGTTAAATAACACACCCACTAAAAAAAAAAAAGGAACACCTCCATTGTTATCCTGTATAATATCCAATTTCCTGGAACAAAGGAGAAATACATAAATTCTTCATTAGCTATAGTTTTTCCCCTCAAGTATTCATCTTTATAGAAGTTCAAAAGCAAGGGAAAAAAAATTCAATAAGGCAATCTGACTCTAGACATCCAAAAAAATCACGTATTGACCAAAATTGTGACTGCTATAAAGCAAGGAAAAAAAAATTCAATAAGGCAATCTGACTCTAGACATCCAAAAAAATCATGTATTGACCAAAATTGTGACTGCTATAAAGCAAGGGAAAAAAAATTCAATAAGGCAATCTGACTCTAGACATCCAAAAAAATCATGTATTGACCAAAATTGTTACTGCTATAACATGCCATAATTAAGAGAGAGAGGAGATAGTTAAATGTCAAAGCACATGTCCATTCTGTTATCCAAAGTCAACCCTTCTGGGAAACAAAATAATTAATTTCAAAATTCAACAATCCATGAACAGATAATCAGTAAATGCAAAAGAGGAGAAAAGGAAATTTACACTGAAAACTGCAAAGGCAATTTCCCAAGGAAGAAAGACACCATCTTTATTTCCAGAAAGATTACACACACTTTTAAACTCTTCATTCCATTGAAACCCATCACCTTCGAACCCTCCTTCCTCGGTAAAATTCCGCTTTACAGACCTCCTAAAAGCAATACCCTTCTGACCTTTCCACTTTATCTCAACCACCAAGCCCTTCTTGCTCTCATCACTGTTTTGCTCTTCATCTTGTACCAAATCTAGGCCTTGCAGTTTGTGAACGACCAATTTGGCCTCAAATTTTCTCGATGACAGAGGTGGCCATGGTGGCCACCTCATCATCTTCACCACCATTTCTGATTTAAAAGATAGAAACTTCTCTTTCCTGGAACAGAAAAGAGTGAAACTTTATCGGGAATGAGAAATTTGAAGTGATCTTGTGATCTAAGGGATACAAAGAGAATTTTAAGATACGGCTTTTGGAGATTATGGTAAAGATGGCAACAAATTCAGTGAAAGAGACTCAAATAGAAATGACAAGATAGATTATCTTCACTTTCCTGTATTTCAGAGGAAAAGAAAATCTGGATGTGATTTTGACTTGGATTTTCTTGTTAGATCATAAGATTTGGTAGAGATTGTCTCGGAATTCAAGGGTATAAGAATTCAAAGGAACATTTAATCACGATAAGAAGAAAGGAGTGGCCTTTAACATCAAAAATTGAAAAGAAAAAAAAAAGAGAGAGGAAGAAGTGGGTTTGGTAAGAATATGAATATGGAAAATGGGGTGTGAAGGATTTTGAAATCTAAAAGGGAAGAGATCGAAGAAGAGAGCAGACTTGGTGAAGAGTTGGGGGTGTTTTTTTTGTTAATACATGGGTGGAATATGCCGTTGGTTATTTGGAGTTTGAAGGATATACAAAATCCAGTCAAGACTTGAGAGAGAGAGAGGGGGGGAGAGGGAGAGGGAGAGAGAGGGACCGGGAAATGAATATAAAAGGGCATAAAAATAAACCTAAGAAGTAACGTCTTGATGTTACTACCGTGTTATTAAAAAAAAATTATTTATTTATTTTTAAAATATTATTTATTTATTTTAATATATTATTGTCAAAAATAAATTTTAAAAAGTAAAAAATATATTATTTTAATATATTTTTAAATAAAAACTATTTTAAAATGCTATAACTACAACACTTCTAAATAAATCCAAAATAACCTTGCCTTATATATATAAAATTTGTGTTCAAAAATATGTCATTATGAATTTTTTTAAGAAATAATTTATTTTTAGTTCTTATTATTATGTTTTTTTTCTATTAAAAAGAATAGCTTTTCTATTTTATTATTATTAATATTATTTATTAAAAAGAAAAGCTTTTCTATTTATCATGTTGTTATTAATATTTTATTTTATTTTATTTTAAAATAATTCATTATGCCCGTCATCTTAAAAAAACAATTGAACGATGCCCTTTACCCGAGGTATTCCTGCATAATCAGTTTTGTTTTATTTTCTTGTATTTTTATTGTGGGGAGATAGTGAATAAAGTATGATCAGTTTAATTAATATATTCTGCTTAATTCTCCATGATGTGATCATCTTGATCACACTTTAGTGTTTGTCAATTCTGGGTCCCTCTCCCCTTTAAATTTGTGTGGCCACTAACAAAAGCAAAACCCCAAACTCTTTTTTCTTTTTTATTTATTTATTATATGTAAAAAATGGTCTAAATTAATTCTCTGATATATATATATATATATATATATATATATATATATATATATATATATATAAAAGATGGTAGACAAGCATTGGCCAGCAAGATTCTTAGGATTACTGATTGTTTACCCGCTTATGATAGGTTTCCCAAATTAGGATAATTAATTAATTAATTAATTAAAAAATACCCCAATTTATTTATAATTTGCCTGAACACAACACCCATTCAAATTGCCTTTTTAATTATTATTATTTTTCTTATCAACCTTTCATGGCTAATCAGGAGGTGAACGTGGGACAAGCCATCGAGAGTATTTATAGTATATTTTGTAATATAGTTAATGTTGTTTTTCAAAATATTTTTTATTTAAAAATATATTAAAATAATATTTTTATTATTTTTTAAAATATCAGCGCATCAAAAATATTTAAAAATATCAAAAAAAATATTAATTTAAAGTAAAAAAATTTAATTTTTTAAAAAACACTTTTAAAACACAAAAACAAACAGGATCTAAGCAACCAAAAAAATAATGAATTAACTATTCAAGCTTTACCGAATTCGAACTTAATCCGATTGAATTTTAAATACTTATTATATATTTATTATCTAGATTTAAATGCTATAATTTATAATTATTTGATATAAAGTTAGCTGTGGATTTATTAGATTTTAAAACTTTTTATTTATTTTTGAGTTTCGGGTTAGGTATATAAGTAGCATCCATGCCCAACCTAACTAAGAATTTCATATCCGTTCGTGTGAGAATCCATTGAAGTAGGAGTGGAATTGACGTCCCTGCAAATCAATGGCTGGCAATGCTCTTGTATAGAGTTTTATCTTCGGTAGGCTCTGACCTAACGCAGGCACCTGGTTTCTTTCTCTTTTCCCTTTTTTTGAAAAAAAACAAAATAAATAAATAAATAAACTTTATTGAATGATATCATATGAGTTTGTCTATAGTGGAATTAGGTGCTGTAGAGGGCAATGCAGCCTAATATTAGATACGTAAGCGAGCCATCACTGTCTAGATTGTGGCCAGAAATAAATAAATAAATAAATAAATAAAGCTACTGTCTAAATTCTTGAAGAACATCGCATATAACATATCTTATGCACCTTGGCCTAAAAAATTAGGCTCTTTTAATCTAGGTCACATCACTTATTTGACTTGGGCAAAATTACATGTTATTCCCCTGCTATATTCTCTCTTTTTTTATATAATTTTTTGCCGGGTCGCGCTCCCTTCCGTCCATTTTTTTTTTTGTTTCCAATGGGCGTAGCGTGATGGCAAAGGGCTTGAGATCTGCACAGTAGATCTTGAGTTCGAGTCAGGGCGTGCACCTCTTGTAAGAGCCTGGGACAGCCGAGGTTTTACTCGCTCACCTAGGCCCACAAAATACGCTTTCCGGGAGGTGAAGTTTTCCTCGAATCCAAAAAAAAAAAGTGTGAAGTTTTAATTCATTAAATCACAAAAAAATAAAAATGTCAAGATCAAGAAAAGAAACTAAAAAATTATATATATATATATATAACAGAATCAAGTTAATGTGAAATCAAACAAGGTTGTTGGTTTGGTTTTTTCAGCATATATCAATTTTCTAGCAGATACTTTGTTGTTATGTTTGTATATTGTGTTGGTATGTAGTCTTTTGAACGTATCGAAACAATTCCACTTTATGGATGAGGTTGTGATCGTGAGGGTAGACTGGACAGACCAAAGAAAAGAATTCTTGCAAAACCTGCTTTTCAACTACTTTCAGCTGGATAAAAAGATAACCATCTCGGAAAACGTGTAGGAATATCTTCTTGGAAAGTACAACAACAACCTTAACCTTAACAGCTCCCTGTCGTTCAGTGAGTGCCCTCTGGACCACTCGTGTACATGGTGTCGTGCAATCTTTTCTTGCGTGGTTTTCCGGGTCGATCCGCCGGTCCAGATCAAATTTCAAAACTATAATCTCTAGGTTGCTCTTTGCAGCACTTGTTGTTAAACCTAACTTGTTTAATTTGAAAAATCAAATAATCTGGAACCCATATAAATTGTTCTCATGATGGTTAACTCGGGAAATTCATGATCAAATCCAGACTAAAATTTAAGTTGAACAAGATAGAATATTAACCCGGTAAAACTCAATTAACTCGATTGGATTTTTAATAAAATGATCAACCCAACGAAATCTTGTTGTTTAGAATAACTCTAAGAAATTTTCAAGAGAACAAAATGATGTTTTAATAAAATTGATTTATGAAAATACACATAGATTAATTCAAATATTAAGGCCCCTTTTCAAATTAGTTTCTATATAGAATCTAATAAATGTGCGTGGTACGTACTAGCATGTATAATCAATTTGAATGTATGTTTGCATTTATGGCCTTAAACAAGACATGTAAGTTGATGATCCATATATGTATATATGCTCTTTTAATTTTATACCTCATTGCAATTAATGCCAATGACGAGGATGAAATCCTGCAGTATTTGGAGCTTGGAAGGGCTAGAATGGAGCAGAATTTTTATCTCTTTCTCGTAGATTAAGTGCTGGTAATTATAATATAAATCTTATCCTCGTAGAAATTATTATCATGTTTATTATTATAACATCATTTGTAAATTTCTCAAAAATATAGAATTTATTATAAAAATAATAATTTAAACAATTTC